>Ga0315315_10001117_pt1 | contig 24394 bp, 24 predicted proteins | sample M140m3416metaG_FD_203699 | JGI IMG/M metagenome (GOLD analysis project Ga0315315, IMG submission 203699) | Ammonia-oxidizing marine archaeal communities from Monterey Bay, California, United States - M1 40m 3416 | ecosystem: Environmental > Aquatic > Marine > Intertidal zone | place: USA...
TCTCTTGCTTCATCTACTAATTGAAGAGTTTTAGATGAAAGGCCCCAATTACCCTTACCAATTATTTTGTGATGAGTGATTTGAACGGGTATATTTGCCTTAACCCCGATATTAATAGTTTCATGAACTGATTTAATTATTTCTGAAGCTTCTTCTCTCATATGAGATATATAAATCCCACCATATTTAGAGGCTTCTTTCGATAATTCTATAACCTCATTGGTAGAGGAGAAACTGCCTGGCACATAGAACAGACCAGTTGAAATACCTAAAGCTCCATCCTTCATTGCTTCAGCAACCATCTCTTTCATTAAAAATAATTCTTCAGAGGTAGGGTTACGGTTCTCTGTTCCCATAACTATTTTACGAACAGTTCCTTGACCAACAAATACTGACCAATTTGGAGTAATTTTTGTATCGATAATTTTTCGATAATGCTCATCAATTGGAAATGGTGAAGTGCCATCATTGCCTTCAGTAAGGGTTGTCACACCTTGCAAGATTGAACTTTCAGCGGTAGGAACATCATAGATACCTCTTACAGCATGTGTATGGGAGTCAATAAAACCAGGAGATATAATTAAATTAAATGCATCAATTACATCTTTTGAAGACGAAGATGACAAATCTCCTATTTTAATAATACGATCATCTATTATTCCTATATCAGCTTTATAAGAAATAGATCCAGAACCATCAACAATTGTTCCATTGATGATTAAGAGATCATAGTCAGATTTGGCACATGAAAATAAAAAGATAGTGACAACAAATACTGATCCTATTTTTATCTTCATAAAATGATTATAACCTTTGATAAAAAAAACCCGCAAAAGCGGGTTTCTTTATATATTACTTATGGTTTAGTTAATTCTTTTTATCATTGAATGTTGAGCTTGGAGCTCTCCATCAAGATGCAAAGTTGCATCTACCCGAACATCATTTTCATCTTTAAAGGTCCACCCCATACTTTTAACAAAATTATGATGTTCTGGATGATATCCAGGTCTTGGATCTGATTTTAATTGAATTGAATTCTTATCCATTGAAGCTACTGTGAACATTGGCTCAGTTCCAAGAGCACAATAATGCTTAATTACTAATTTTCCGTCTTTATCAGAGTATGTTGTAAACATTTCAACGCCATCTTCTATTAATGTCTCAACTATTGAATTTCCATTCGAAACAAGACGAAACTTAGAATAAGTATCAACCACAGCTCCTGATTGTTGATATAACTTCCCTTCCCACTCACCAAGCATTCTTTTCATTTGTGTGAAAGCAGCACTATGCTTGACTTCGCCCATACTGACATCACCAATATATGTTTCTTCAGCATTTGTATTATTTGATATAGATGATATCAACAGTGCTAAAAATAATGTATTTATAAATTTCATAATTAACTCCTTATTTATATATTCTAACTTACTTAAATTGACAGCGTCTATTAGGATGATTTTTCTAAAATATGAATACCACAAGCACTACCTAAGCCAATAACATGCGCTAGACCGATATTAGGATTTTTAAGCTGTCTTTTTCCTGCCTCACCTCTTAATTGAGTACAAATTTCATATAAATTAGCTACTCCTGTTGCACCTGTTGGGTGTCCTTTAGCAAGAAGTCCACCAGATAAATTGACTGGTAGCTTTCCATCAATATCAAAATAACCTTCATCAACTAAGTTACCAGCATCTTCATCCTTACAAAGACCCAAGTTACCATAATGAAGCATCTCTGCTGATGCAAAGCAATCATGTAATTCAACCAAATCTAGATCTTCAGGGCCTAAGCCTGCCATTTCATATGCTTGATTTGCCGCATTTCTTGTGAGAGTGTTGATATTAGGCATAGCAAGGTTTCTTTCATCATAAGGGTCACTGGTTAAAATAGAAGCTTTGACTTTAATTGAACGCTTCATACCAAGCTCTTTTGCTTTTTTTGCTGATACGAGAACTGCTGCAGCTGATCCATCAACATTTGCAGAACACATTAATTTAGTATTTGGGTATGCAATCATTTCTGATGTCATAACTTCCTCAAGAGGTGTTTCAATCTGGTATCGTGATTTCGGATTCATTGTTGAATGGTGATGATTTTTTACAGAGATTTTTGCAAATTGTTCAAAGGTAGTTCCATAATTTCTTGAATGCTCCATTCCAGCTTCAGCAAAAATTGCTGGCATTGTCTGTGATCCAAGCAACCCTTCAACCGGAATACCAATTTCACCTGAATCACCTCCTAATAAACCAGTACCCATTTTTTCTACACCTGATACAAGAACTACGTCATATAAACCAGCCTTAATTGACATCCAACCCTCTCTAAATGCTGTTGCACCTGTGGCGCAAGCATTTGTGCAATTTACTATAGGTATACCTGTTTGTCCTACTAACTGAAGTGTTTTTTGGCCGACCATTCTGTTTACTTCTTTAATATTACCGCAATAAAAAGCTTCAATATCGCCCATATTTAAATTTGCATCATCAAGGGCAAGTAAAATAGATTCTGAAGCAAGTTCTGGAACTGAAAGGTTAGGGAATCTACCGAATTTAATCATATCAATACCATGAATATAGACATCATCATTCATTCTTTATCCTCCAACTGCTTTAGGGTATTTGTTTACAACTTCAATATTTTTTCCATAAAACTCATTAAAATATTGCTCTTTTAACAGTTTTGATTTTTCAATATTTGATTCTTTAACAACATCATAGCCCTTAATATGATCTGGCAATAATGCAATTTTGACTGCAGCATCATAATTTTCAATATTTATATTTGATTCTATTTCTGTAAACATTGATTCGTACTCAGAGATTAGCCCCCTTTCAATTTTTCTATGAGTAGACATACCAAACACATCAAATGAAGTTCCTCTCAGAAACTTAAAATGTTTCATTATTGCAAAAAGGTAATAGGTGAATGATGGCAGTTTACGTTTAGGGTATCTACCAGAAATCTTATCTCGACCACCAAATACAGGGGGTGCTAATGAATATTCAATCTTATAGTCACCCTCTAGCTTATCATCAAGATATTTTTTTATGTCATCTCCGGTATGAAGTCTTGCGACTTCATATTCATCCTTGTATGCCATGAGCTTAAAATAAAATTTAGCAGCAGCTATAGAAAGGTCATCACGATTATTAGGTACAGAATCATCAATTTTAATTATTTTATGAATTAGAGCTTTATACTTTTCGGCATATTTAATATTTTGATAGGATATTAAAAAATTATATCTATCATCAATAATTGAGCTTAAGGACTCTGAATAATCTATAGATTTATTGTCTGCAGAAGTAATTGTTTCAAGTTTTTTAATATCTAGTGCTGCAAGTCTTCCCCAATAGATGCTTTCTTTATTCATATCTATTGAGACCCCATTTAACTCAATAGCTCTTTCTATAGCTGATAGGGAAATTGGAAAAAGACCTTTTTGAATTGCATAACCAACTAAAAATAGGTTCGCAGCAATCGAATTACCCATTAGGGATGTAGCAAATTTAGTTGCGTTTACGATATGCATTAACTCTGGTGATGCAATCTCCTTTAAACCTTTGATCATTCTTGCGGAGGATAAATCAAGATCTGGATTACTTGCAAAGTTACTCGTTGGTGCAACATGACTATTGATAACCATATTTGTATGATTTCTATTAATTTTGGATATGGATTCTATTCCTGTTGTAACAACTATGTCACATCCTATGATTAAATCTGCAGAGCCACTAGCTATTCTTGTTGAATGCAGATCAGATGGCGAATTAGCAACTCTTAAATGACTAGTTACAGGTCCATTTCTTTGTGCTAACCCTGCAACATCTAAAGTAGATGCGCCTTTGTTTTCAAGATGGGCAGCTGTTCCAATAATTGCACCAAGGGTGATTACTCCAGATCCACCTATTCCTGTTAGCAAGATATTAAATGGCTTATTTAAATCACAAACAACTGGAGTAGGTAGATCTTCATTTTGATATTTTGGGTTTTCATTCTGCTTGTGTTTATTGCCTTTTTTCTTTAACGTTCCTCCAGTAACAGTTAAAAAACTAGGACAATAGCCTTTTGTACAAGAGTAATCTTTGTTGCAAGCTGATTGATTGATTTCTCTTTTTCTTCCAAATTTTGATTCGTGAGGCTCGATAGCTATGCAATTTGACTGAACCCCACAATCTCCACATCCTTCGCAAACCAATGGGTTTATAAATATTCTTTTATTGGGCTCTTCAGCAAGACCTCTTTTTCTTCTTCTTCTTAGTTCAGTTGCACAGTATTGATCATAAAGAATTACGGTTACTCCTTTGATCTCTCTTAACTCTCTTTGCACCTTATCCAATTCATCTCTTTGATATATTTTTACACCAGGAGCAAATGAGCTATTAGCTGGATATTTTTCTGGGTAGTCAGTCATTACAACCACTTTTTTTGCACCTTCAGAGTGAACTTGCCAACTAAGATTATCAACTTGAACTTTACCGCTAATCTCTTGTCCGCCAGTCATAGCAATTGCATCATTAACTAAAATTTTAAACGTAATATTTGCTTTAGATGCTATTGCAGCTCGTAAAGCTAAAATTCCAGAGTGATAATATGTCCCATCTCCAAGGTTTTGAAAAATGTGATTAGTTTCAGTGAAAGGAGCAATTCCCGTCCACATTACACCCTCTCCTCCCATTTGACCTAGATTATAGGTTTTCCTTTCTGGCATGAAAGTAGCCATTCCATGACAGCCAATACCTCCAAATGCAAAGCTATCATCAGGCACTTTAGTTGATGTATTGTGAGGACAACCAGCGCAGAAACTTGGCAATCTAAATAGATCAGACACTGGTGCAGAATTAATGTTAGCGAGTAGAGTTTCAATTTCTTCTACTTTTGACTCTAGTTCTATATTTAAAGAAAGGCCTTTAATTCTTTTAGCAATAATCAAAGCTATTTGACTAGGTGATAATTCACCCTCAGAAGGAACCAAGTCATTACCAAACTCATCTTTTTTACCAATGATCAAGGGTCTATCTTTTTCGTTATATAGATACTTCATTAATTGATCTTCAACAATTGCTCTTTTTTCTTCTATAACGAGAACTTCTTCGTTTCCGTTAACAAAATTACTAATATTTTTTGGTTCTAAAGGCCAAACCATCCCAACTTTATATAGAGAAATTCCAATTTTTGAGCATAGTTTTTCACTTAACCCTAGCTCATCAAGCGACTGTCTTACATCTAAATAGGCCTTTCCACTTGTTACTATTGCAAGTTTTTTTTGACCTTGAAAAATCACCTTATCAATAGAATTTGCTCTTGCAAATGCTTGAGCAGCTGGCAATCTTTGTTTGTATAATCTTGATTCTGACATTGCAGGCATATAACCCCATTGCAGATGCAGCTCACCCTCTTCATCAGATATATCTGGCAAGACAGGATTAAATCTTTTCAACCCAATATCAACCGAAGCAGCACTTTCAACGGTATCTGTTATACATTTCATTCCTATCCAACAACCTGAATAACGAGACATTGCAATTCCCATTAAACCGAAATCAATATAGTCCTGAACAGTTGCAGGATTTAAAATTGGCATTCCAAAATGGATAAACGCATGATCACTCTGATGGGCTGTAGTTGATGACTTGGCTGCATGATCATCCCCAGCCAATGCCAAGACTCCTCCATGTTTTGAAGAACCAGCATAATTACCGTGTTTTAATGCATCCCCAGATCTATCCACTCCAGGCCCTTTTCCAAACCAAATCCCAAAAACGCCATCATGCTTAGGATTATCAACCAAAGTAGTTTGCTGAGTTCCATGAAGTGCAGTAGCAGCAAGATCTTCGTTAATACCTGGTTGGAAAACAATTTGCTTATCCTTAAGAAAATTTGATGCTTGATGCAAAGCATGATCATAACCACCTAGGGGTGAACCAGGATAGCCAGATATGAAACCTGCAGTATTTAAGTTATTTAATTCATCAATTTTTTTTTGAATTAATGGAAGTTTTACCAAAGCCTGGGTTCCTGATAAAAATACTCTACCCTCATCAAATAGATATTTATCATCAAGAGAATATTCTAGATCAACTTTAGACATTATTCTGTATTCATTAATTCTATTAAATTACCATCAGGATCTGATATTAAGGCAACTCTCACTCCCGGTCTAAGGTCGATTCCTTCATTGATAATAGTGATATTATTTACTTTACAAACATCTAAGATTTCATCAAGGTTGCTAAGGTTTATCGTTATATAGCGAATACCGTTTGAAGTAGAAAAATCCCCAGTAGGGTTAATGTTTGATGGGTTACTCTCTAGAACAAGTATTTTTATGTAACCTGCCCCATAGCTTAATTTATTAACAACCCCAATTCCTGGAAATGGAATTTCAATTTCTTTGTCAAAACCTAATACTTCTTGATAAAAATGAAGCATTTCAAAATCATTGGTAGTAACAATACCAATGTCTATTGCATTAGAGGTGAAATTAATTTTTGCCGTCATCGGCATTCTCTTCAAGATTTGAACTTACGTCAGCTATAGAATCCATTATTCCATGATGACCCCAGATATCTCCCTCAACAAATTGTTTTGGAATCCACTTATCATCATCATGAATATTGACCGTTTCAGCACCTATTTCTATGTCCCATCCATTCGGTCCTTTGATGTAAACGCTAGTTGTTAAATCATTAATATGTTTCCCAAGAGTAGAGCTAATTTCAACCCCAGCAGCATTAATTCTATCTAAAGCTCTACCTACACTATCTATTGAATCAACTTGAAACATAATATGATGCATCCCATTTGCTTCTCCAAATTTAGACAATGCCATACTGTGATGCCTAGGATTGCACCGCATAAACCATGCACCATCACCGCCTTCAAAACTTATATAATCTGTAAGTTTGAAACGAAGAATTTTTGTATAAAAATCATAAGTTTGCTCCCTATTTGAAGCTAAAATCATTAAATGGCCTAACCCCAAATGACTAGCAACAAAAGTTTGATCTGGAATAGGCGATAAAAACTTATAATCTAAAGTTGGCTCATAATAAATTTCAACCGGGTTGCCTGAAGGATCACTAAATTTAATTAAGCCGCCTACCCCTCTTGACTTAGCATCTTCATCAGAACCGTCAAGAACATCAATTTTATTCTCTAGTAAGTGTTTTTTTGCTTCTTCAAGTTTTGTTACATTATCAACTTCAAAGCCAATATATAAAATACCGTGATTATTATCATCTTGATGAATACCAATTCGCCATTGATACTCATCTAGCTTTAAATAGACAGATCCATCATCTGCAACCCCTTTTCCACCACTAGCAATCTCAAAGTTTGGATCCTGTGGAAAGCCCCAGCTCTCTCCAGGGACTGCGCGGGCAGGCATCATACCTATAATTTCTGTACCAAATTTAAGCCATTCCTGTGGATCTTTTGCACCAAAACCAATATAGCCTAAGGACTTAATTTCCATGATTTTACTCCCTTAAATCATTACTATTAACAAGTGTTTTTAATAAGTTTCTCTCGTTATTTATAGCACTTTGTACATTTTCCTCCAAATTTGGTTGAAATGCTTTTTTTGCGGCGATTAAAGTACTGATATGGGTTTCTGAAAACGACAACACAATTTTATTAATTTCATTGGTAATGCTGGATTCATTTACTACTTTGTTAATGAGACCTATTTCATATGCTTGCTCAGCATTTAAGTTCGCATTGGTTAAAATAATTTCTTGCGCTTTATTTTTTCCGACCAAGGACGGCAAATAATAGGTGCTTGCTAAACCAGGAAGAATGCCTAACCTTAAAAATGGAAAGGATATTTTAGTGTTAGTTTCAGCTATCCTGATATCAAAAGGCAAAACCATTGTTATTCCTATTCCAACACATGATCCATGAAGTCCTGCAATTAATATCTTATTAGATTGAGCAAGCTCCAATGCAAATGATTTTATAAATTCATCTTCACCTATTTTTAAACCAGATTTACTTAATTTATTTCCAATTAAATAATCTTTATCAGCGCCTGAGCAAAAAGATGTGCCGTTACCTGAAAAACTTATAACTTTGATATTTTTATCTGAGTTAGCTTGTCTATATGCATCAATTATTTCATCTCCCATGTCAGGAGTATAAGCATTAAGTTTATGAGGCCTATTTAACTGAATATTAGCTTGTGAACCATCTATATTGAATAGAATTTGATCGTAATTATTCATTTGAATTATAGGGTTTCCACTTAGGCGATCTTTTTTCAACAAAAGCTTTTGTGCCTTCCTCAAAATCAGGATGTATTTGTTGCTCAGAAATTAAGTTCCATGCATTCTGCAAAGCATCATGTAGACCGGTTTCTTGAGATTGCCATATAGCTTTCTTTGTTTTTGCTAAAGCAGAAGGTGAATGTAATTTAATTTTATTTGCTATTTCAATTGCCCTAGTCATCAAGTTTTCCTTTTTAGTAATTTCACTAATCAAACCTATGTTTTTTGCTTCATTAGCATCAATCTTCTCACCCCCACCAATTAAAGACATTCTTAGAACTCTCTCTAAGGGAATTTTTCTACTTAGACTTACTGGTTCAAGACCAGCAACCAACCCAACTTTTACATGAGTATCAAAGAATGTTGCATTATCAGATGCTATGACAATATCACTATCAGCAACAAAATGAAGACCTCCACCACAAGCAATTCCATTAACTGCACATATAACAGGTTTCCATATATTATTTTGTAGTGATGTCCATTTAATTGATTCCAGTGAAGCCATGCCAGCATCACCATCCATATCAGGAAGATCAGCTAAATCAGCTCCCACACAAAATGATTTATCTCCAAATCCAGAAATTATCGCGACAATAGCTGAATTATCTTCATTAAACATTTTCCACATTTCAGGTAATTCTTTAGACATCAATGAATTAACTGCGTTTAATTGATTTGGCCTCTTTAAAATAATATGAGCGATGTCATCATCAACCTGATAATCTATTGTTGAAAAAATCAAATTACACCTCTATTTAAAAAAATCTTCTTCTATTTGTTTTTCAAGATAGGATTCATCCCACATGAAGTTTTGTAAATGCTTTGCTCTTTTAAAAAACAATTGAGGGTCCGCCTCTACCGTAAAACCCATACCACCAAAAATTTGAATTGTAGTTGCAGAAATATCCCGAAATGATCTGCATGCTTGAAGTTTTGATAAGGCTGCTAAAGATTTCACGTTAATATTTTCATCGAATGACCAAGCAGCTTGGTAAGTCATCAATTTATTCGCTTCCACCTCTACAAAACCATCAGCTAAATAATGAGCTATTGATTGAAAAGTGCCTATTTGCTGACCAAATGCTTCTCTTTCTAGCGAATAATCTCTTCCAATATATAAAGATCTTTCAGACCCTCCAGATGCTTCAGCTGAAATCAATATTTGCGAGATATAAGAAATTTCATGCCATACATCCCAAAAATTTTTCTTCTGAATTAAATTCACGTCTTCAATTTCTACATTTTTAAATATTACTTCGTACATGCTAGTTTTAGCATGATTTTCTTGATATTTAAGAGTTATGCCTGCTTGTTCTGAGTCAATTATTGCTGCAATTATTTCGTCATCATTCTTGCATAAGAGTAATATTTTATTTGCCTCTGATGCATAAGGAACCATATGCTTTTTTCCATTTATAAGATATTTTTTAGCTTTTTTAGTAAGAGTTAAATTAATTCCATTTTTATAGAAAGACGAGCCCTCTTCTAGCCAAGCCAGACTAATGATTAATTCTCCAGATGCTATAGATGGAAGGATTTCCTCTTTTTGAATGTCTGAGCCAAGTTTATTAATTAAATATGAGCAGATAATTGAACTTGTTAAATGTGGAGATAATGCTAGTGCACGACCAAATTCCTCATAAACAATTGACTGATCTAATAACCCCATTTCTGATCCACCAAATTTAATGGGTATATTGATGCCTGTTAACCCAAGATTAACTAACTGATTCCAAAATTTTCCTGAAAAACCTTTTTTTGTATCTTCAATTTCTCTGAGTATTTCTAATTTACAATAATCTGTGCATACTTTTTCAATAGTATTTTTAAGCAACATTTGTTGCTGAGACAATTGAAGTTCCATCTGTATCTAATTATTATTTCTAAATAAGACTTTTATATTAAACTTTGGGTATAAGTAACGCAATAATCACAATAATGGATAAAAATACATTAGAAATTAAAGATAAGCTTATAAGCTATGCAACCTCTTTGGATACTAAAGATTGGGTTGCATTGAATTCTGTTTTTGATAAATCTGCAACTGCTGAATACGGTAGTGATTCTATTGGTTTGAAAATTAAATCGTCATCAAGAAATGAAATTGTAAGTATGTGTAAATCTAGTTTAAACGGCTGTGGTTTTACTCAACATTTACTGGGAAATTTTATAATTAATATTGATAATGAGAATGCAACAAGTAAATGCTATGTCAGGGTATATCATGTGGGTCTAGAGCCAAATGAAAAGGAGTTTTATGAGATGTTTGGTGAGTATATTGATGATTGGAGGTTAATTGATAACTCATGGTTTATTATTCATAGAAAACTTATAGTTAATTTCGAAAAGGGTAATAGAGAAAAAGTATTAGCTCCATAAAAATATGAATTTTAATTTTACAAAAGAAGAAGAACAGTTTATTGATGAAGTAAAAGTTTTTATTGCTGAAGAGAAAAAAAAATCAAATGCAGATGTAGTATTTGCTCCAAATAGAGAGGCTGATGCTCAAACAAAAATTGATAGCCCTGAGCGTAGAGATTTTATGAAAATACTTTCATCGAAGGGCTATCTGGGTATGTCATGGCCAAAAGAATATGGTGGCCAAGAGAAACCTGGTATTTATGATTACATATTAAATGAAGAACTATGCAGAGTTGGCGCCCCCTCTCCTGGAAAAGGTGTAGGTTCAATTGGGCAAACCATTATTCATCATGGCTCTAAAAAAATTAAAGATGAATTTTTACCACAGATCTTAGCCGGGGAAATAGATTTCGCTTTAGGATATTCTGAGCCGGGAGCAGGATCTGATTTAGCCTCCTTGCAACTGAAAGCAGAAAAGAAAAAAGGTGGCTGGTTAATTAATGGTCAGAAAATTTGGACTTCTTCAGCTCATGTTGCAGATTGGTATTGGTTAGCAGCAAGAACGGATACAGAAGCACCAAAACATAGGGGCATAAGTGTTTTTTTAGTTAAAATGGATAACCCAGGTATTGAAGTCCATCCGATTGAAACAGTTGGAGAGCATGCAACCAACAGCGTTTTTTTAACTGACGTATTCATATCAGATGAATATGTTATTGGAGAAATAAATAAAGGATGGGTATATATATGTGAAGCTTTAAATTATGAAAGATTTACATTCTATACAATAGCTCCATTGGAACAAAAATTTAAAGAGCTTGTTGAATTAACTAATAAGGTTAAAAAGGATGGAGTTATATTAAGTCAAATCTCTGATATTAGAAAAAAAATTATTTATCTTTATGCAGATGTGCAGAAAGCAAAAGTGCTTCAAAGAAAAGTTCTATCAGTAGCTATTCAAGATGAAGTGCCTCAAACAGAAGCAGCTGTATTTAAGCTTTTCAGTACCAAGCTCCATCAAAAATTAGCAAATGAAGCTATGGATATATTGGGTAGAGAGGGACTTTTTAGAAAAGAATATGATAAGTCACATGCCAATGGAAAATGGGAATGGTCATATCGGAGCACATTGGTGGACACGATTGGAGCGGGAACGACAGAGATTCAAAAAAATACAATTGCAAAAAAATCATTAAAACTACCACTCTAGATATTCATGCAGTCTAACTTGCCTAAGGAAATTTTAAAATTAATTGGTATGACCTACTGCACGGATTTAAGCCCTATTACAGTTCAGAAAGGTCTTTGGCAAAACTTTTGTTCTGCAATTGAAGATGGAAATCCGCTATATTGGGATATTACCAAAACAAGCAAATATTCAGAATCTTTAATATCTCATCCTGCTTTATTACCATCCTGGGCTCATGATTTTCAATGGCACCCAGAAAGAGAAATCATTCATCCGATGCAACTTCATTTTCATATTAAAGATGTATTAAATTTACCTTTGGGAATTGTCACGGATGTAGAGATTGAATTCTATGAGCCAGTTAAAGATGGAGATGAGATAAGCTCAGAGCAAAAACTTCTTACTATTAGTGATTGTGTTGATACGAAATTAGGCAATGGAAGATACTGGGAAATTGAGGTCAATTATTACAATCAGACCAAACAGAATGTTGGAAAACAGAACATACATTTTTTGGGTTATCAAAAATGAATATAAATGATCCTTTGCCAATAACTACATATTTAACTACTGTAAAAAATATTCAAGCTGGTGCAATTTTTAGTAGGGATTGGGCTCCTCTTCACTCTGATCGAGATTGGGCAGTCAAGAAAGCAAAACTACCAGATATTATTATGAACAATTACACACTAAATGGTTTAGTGATTAAGTATGTCACTGATTATTTTGGAGCCTCAGCTAGAGTTGGTAAAGTTAAATTCAATATTAAAAAGCCTATATGCCCCAATAAAAGATTAAAATTCCATGGAAATTTGATAAGTGAAAAAATAATTTCAGATCAATTATCAATGATTAAGTTAGCTATTGATGTAAAAATTTCAAATCAAATTTTTGCATCTTCTGAAATTGTTGCAGGAATCAATCTATCAAATAAAACTAAAAATTCACCTTGGAAGATTGATTCAGAAACATGGAAATCATATCTATTTGAATAGAGAAGATTTTTAAATAGATGACTTGAATTCTATTGGCATATTTCTGTACCCTTGTAAGAATTCTCCGAATGTTCTGACCATTGAATCTTGTTTAACAGTATATTCAGGTATTGCTTTAAAAATTTCTTCTAATATGACTCTTCCCTCTAATCTTGCTAAATGCTGACCCAAGCATTTATGTGGTCCATGCCCAAAACTTATGCTTCGTTTAGGAGTTGGACGAGTAATGTTAAATTGATCTGCTTTATCAAACTCTCTCTCGTCCCTTCCAGCAGATTGATATAAATAAATTACAGAATCACCTTTTTTCATTTTTTTTCCGTGTAATTCCATATCTTTATTTAATTTTCTTCCTAATATATTTGTAGGATGATCAAATCTAACAGTTTCTTCAAATGCAGCTGGAATTATAGATAAATCATTTCTTAATAGTGCTAACTGATCAGGATGATGATCTAAATAATAAAATAAGTTTGCGATTGTATATGGAACTGTATCTGCTCCAGTTATAATCAACATGCTTGTATTGCCCATAATTTGCTCATCAGTCATCCATAATCCATCTCTTACTTGTTTAGTTATCCAAGAATTTATATGCGAGGGTGACGGGGGTGTATCGTTTCTCCATTCTGAGGCTAATTGAAGCATCAAACCCATGCATTGGCCGAAAGCTTCCTGGCCTCTAGGAGTTACTCCCATTATATCTGGATCTCTTTCATAGAAAATATCTATCAGTTCTCTTGCTTTGAGTGCAATCTCTCTATCTAACCCAATCATGTCAGTAATCGTAAAGAGTGAAACTTTTCTTGCAATTTCATGGACATCAAGTTTTCCTTCTTTTAATACTGGTTTTAGCTCTTCAATGGTTAAATTACGAATTTTATCTTCTAATTCAGATATGGAGGATTGAGTATATCTATCAGCAATTGTATTTCTATAGTCTCTATGATCTGCTCCATCATTCGTTGGAATTGATATGTGTCCAGGACCAGAATCATCACCTAAAAGCAAAGGTGGAGGAGAAGTTCCTTCAACTGATGTGTAATCTTTGTATGAACCTAAATGTGCATTCCATATATCTTCAAACCTACTTAGAGCCCAAGCACCTCCAAAATCTTCCATACAATGAACTGGATCATTGTCTCTAAGATCTTTATATATATCCCAAGAATTATCCCAAAAATCTTTTGAATAAGGATTGTAATTTATTCCCATGATCACCTCCCCAGCAATCTAATAAATAATAATAATTTAACTGTCTGTAAACCAAAATGGAATAGTAATATTTTGATTAATTTTATTAAAACCTACAGAGAGTTTTGCATCTATGGAAATTTTTTCTATATCAACTGTATTATTTTTATAATCAGTGAATATTCTTCCAACAATGCGAATATTTGAATACCCATCTAATAATACGAGTCCTACAACATACGGAGATTGTTTTTCAAAATATGGAAGTAGAGGTGGCCTAGGGACCACGTAAGACCATAATTGACCTGAGCCATTAACAATCTTCCATTTATGATCAGTAGACTGGCAATGTGGGCACATGTGTCTTGGAGGAAATCTTGGCTGATCACAAGAACCACAGTGTTGAATAGAAAGTTTATTATTAGAACAATTGTCCCAAAAAGTTTTATCAAAATCATTTATTCCAGGTAGAGGTATATTTTCAATCATCCTAAATACCTCCCTTTAAGAGGATGGCAGCATTTGGCGTGGCATCACAAGTTGTAACGAGTGATAAATTAACTTGATTCACCTGAGATGACGATGATCCTCTTATTTGTCTTACCGCTTCTACAACGAGGTTCATCCCATGTAAATAAACTTCTGAAAGACTTCCCCCTGATGTATTAACAGGTAAAGGTCCGTCATTACCAATAAATCCCTCAGCAATCATTTTTAAAGCCTCACCCTTAGGACAGAAATTGTATGCTTCAAGAGAAAGAGGGATCATCGGTGAAAATGCATCATAAAATTGAGCGACATCAACATCCGCTGGCTTAAAATCAGATTGCTCCCATAAATTTTCTGAAGTTACATATGAAGAACTCTGCATAGGATTGTCTCCGTGGTAGTCAGTCATTAATGAATGTTCTTTAGACATTCCTTGTGAGTAAGCATGAATAATTGCAGGTTCTATTGATAGAGTTTTAGCAAGACTAAGTTTTGTTATAACTACTGCAATAGCTCCATCACTTTCTAAACAATTATCATATAAACATAATGGATCAGAGATCATTCTGGCATCCATATAATCATCAAACGTTAGTTGTTTATTATGCATTAATGCATTTTTATTTTTATTAGCATATTTTCTGAGATTCATAGCAACACTTGCTAAATCTTCTCGAGAATAATTATTCTCAAACATATATCTACGCATAATCATTGACGATTCATCAACTGGTCTTACAAGCCCCGAAGGTCTGGACCATTTCCAGTGATCAAAAATTTCTTGTTCTGTATGAGACCACATTCTTGAGGATGGATCTCCTCTTTTTCTCGATCTCCATACAACGCCAACATTTGCAATTCCACTTGCAATTGCCATTGCAACCTGTCCAATTGCAGCACAGCTTGCACCACCACCATATGGAGCTTGACTCCAGTAATGCAAATTGCCAAATCCTAAATTTCTTGAAATTTCAAACTCGGGGTTTTCCTCATAGGTAAAACTACCTAATGCATCCACTTGATCTGGATTTATGCCTGCATCATCTAATGCTAATTTAATTGCTTTACAGGCTAAATTTAACTCTGTTGAATCAATATTTTTAGAAAATTCTGTCTGCCCTATCCCAACTATTGCAGTTTGATCTTTGAACATAAGTATTTATTTTGGAAGATTAAGCCTATTAGCAATATTATTTTTTTGAATAGATGAAGATCCACCAATCATAGGCATTGCAAGCATATCTCTTACATATCTCTCCATGTCAAAGTCTTTAACATAACCATAAGCACCCAAGATTTGCTGACAGGAAAGAACAATTTCTAAAGCTGTTTCTGTTACAAATAGTTTAGACATTGACATTTCTACTGTTGCAATAACATCTTGATCAGCAAGCCAGGCTCCTTGATAGGTCATTAATCTGCATGCTTCCAGTTTAGTTTTGACTTCAGAAAGTTTATGTCTAACTGACTGATTGTGACAAATAGGCTTTCCAAATTGGATGCGCTCTTGAGAGTATTGCCATGCATCTTCAACAGCAGCTCTCGCAATACCTAATGCTAAAGCTGAAACTTCAATTTTTTCAACATCCAGTCCAGTACTAACAATTTTACTCCAACCATTATTCCAGCCATCATGACCGCCAACTATATTCTCAATGGGGACACGCACATCTTCGAATGTAACATCACAAGTCCCACCTACCCCTTTTTGGCCAAGAGTCAGTTGAGGCTCAATTGTTACCCCTTTAGATTTAGGTGGTATTAATATTAAAGATAAATTTCTATACCTATCTTCCTCTGGACCGCTTCTAACAATTGTATAAATGAAATCAGTGACATTGGGGCCTGAACACCATCTTTTTGTACCATTAATTACAACTTCATCACCTTCAATTATGGCTTTCGTTCTAACGCTAGCAACGTCAGCTCCAACATCAGGCTCACTTATTCCATATGAAAAAAGCATCTTGCCTTCAGCCACTTTTGGTAAAAGTTGTTTTTTTTGATCATCACTCGCTGCTTCTGAAATATTTAGACCTGCATAACATGCGCAAAATATATATCCAGATGCAATACCAAGGCTGCGAGTAGCTAATTCTTCGATTGTAGCTATCGTTGCCATCATATCTTTTCCGGACCCACCGTATTCTTCAGAAACAGTCAGTGAAGTAACTCCTAATGCGCATAATTTATCAAATACATCCCTTGGAAAGTAGTCGTCTTTATCCCATTGATTAACCTTCTCTCTAGGCATTTCCTTGTCAATAAATTGACGAAGAGTATTTCTAAGCATGGATATGTGTTCAGGCTCTTGAAATGCATTCATTGAGATATTATTCCTAGGTTTGCATGAATTACAGAACCATTAATTACAGAGTTTTTGGCACAAAAAAATAAGGTTTTAGCTATTTCTTCGGATGAGATTAGTCTATTTTCGCTAAGTGTTTGAGCCATCATATCTAAGGCTTCTTGATTGCCCTGAACATATTCTTGCAGCATTTCAGTTTCAGTTGCTCCAGGACAAATACATGCAGTATGAATATATCTTCCAAATAAATCCTGGCAGGTACTTCTCATCAATCCTATCATTCCATGCTTACTTGTAACATAAGAAGACATCTGGGGAACTGCCTTTTCTGATAAAGTTGAGCCTACATACAAAATAGATGACCCATTTTTCATATAAGGAATAATTATTTTATTAAGTATTGCTGGTGCAACTAAGTTAACTTCATAGATATCTCTTAAATTATTTATATCAATATTTTCAACATTGTCACTTTGCATCATGCTCGCATTATGAATTAATGAAATTTCTGATGAATCTGTAAGTATTGACGATAATTTTTTACTTACTTCATTTGACCAGTCTCTTTTAGAGAGATCAGCGGTAAGATGGTTTGCATTTTTTAAATTTATTTTTGATCTGGATAAATTTATAACTTGATATCCATCTTCTTGAAAAAGCTTTGCTGTAGCATACCCTATGCCGCTACTGGCTCCCGTAATAATTAAGTGTTTATCCAGTTTAAATCCTAATTTATTTTTGTTTAAATTTTGGAGTTTCTTTATCTGAAAAAGCTTGAAGAGCAATTTTGTGATCTTCCATCAGCTGTGTAACATTCTCAAATGCAGCCGCCCTATCGATAATAGAATTTGCTAAAACCTTCAATCCTGCATTTATGGATGTTTTAGTCCACCTAATAGCATATTTAGCTCCATCTCTTAATTTTTCAGCTAATTCTTGGACTTCTTCATCTATCTTCTCTTCATCTACAACTTCAGTAATTAAACCCATATTCAATGCATCATCTGCAAGCATAATCTCACCAGTTAGAAGAAATTTTTTTGCTCTTGCATACCCAATTAATTGGGGCCACATAACGCAACCACCATCACCAGCAACCAACCCAACAGATACATGCGGATCGGCAAATTTAGATCGTGGTGTCGCATAAACAAAGTCACAAAATAATGCTAAAGAACAACCCAAGCCTATTGCTGGGCCATTAACCTTGGCAATGATTGGTTTTTCCATATCGAGCATTGCATTTTGAATTTTTCGATCGTGACTAATATGGTATGAGGTTGCCACAGGGTCTCCATGAATTCCTAACAGCCACTTCAAATCTCCACCAGCACAGAAAGCCTTACCAGCACCAGTTAAGATAACTATATCAATATCATCGTCATATTCAGCATCTAAAAATATAGTAGAGAATTCACCATGAAGTTGCTTGTTAACAGCATTCATATCTTCGGGTCGATTGATAGTAATTGTTAAAATCCTATTTTTTTGAGTTACTTTAAGTTCTTTATATTTTGAATAGTCCATAAAAATATTATAAACAGCTTGCTAAAAATTACTAATTTAAATTTAGCTCTGAAATATATTTCTCCTGTAATTTATATTTTTGTATTTTTCCAGAAGGAGTAATCGGAAAACTGCTAACAAAGAATATATATCTAGGAATTTTCCATCTTGAAATTCTGTCTTTGCACCACTCCTTTAATTCTTGTGGCTCTGTTAAAGATTCTGAGTCAACCCTTACAACTGCGCAACACTCCTCATCATATTTTTTATCTGGCAATCCAATAACAGCAACTTCTAATACGCCAGGATGCTCAAGCAAGTAATTTTCAATTTCAATTGGGTAAAGATTTTCTCCTCCTCTAATAATCATCTCTTTTGCTCGACCAACTATGTTTATATATCCATCTTTATTCATTGTTGCTAAATCACCTGTAGGGAACCAACCATCAGAATTAATTCCTGAGCTTCCATCAGGCAAGTTTCCATAGCCCTGCATTAAACCTGGGCCTTTATAGAGCAATTCTCCTGGAATATCATTTTCAACAACTTTATATTCATCATTTACTACTTTTAATGAAACGCCTGGTAATGCTAATCCAGCGATTGCCTTTAATTCAGGGGGATCATTAGGTAAAGCTGTAGAGGTTAATCCGCATGTTTCAGTCATACCATAACCGTTTATAACATCAGCTTTAAATGCTTCGGAAAATTTCTTTAGTAGTTCAATAGGTGGATTGGAGCCACCTACAACTAGACATTTTAAAGAGCTTAAATCATATTCTTTGAAATTGGGCACTTCTAGCATTGCCGTTAATAAAACTGGTGCTCCAATGAAGATTGAACATCTTTCGTTTTGAAGAATACTTAATGTGACATCTGGTTTAAAAATATACAGTGGTAGTGAGACAGCTCCAGTAGCTGCTGCGCCTAATGTCATGCATGCCGAGCCGCCGATATGAAATAAAGGAAAACCATGACACACTCTTTGATTTGATGATATTTGCCACCTAACATGGCTGTTTTTAGAAGATGTGATTAGTGCTTTATGGCTCATCTGGGCAGCCTTGGGTACCCCTGTAGTGCCAGAAGTATACTGAATCATAAATATATCGTCAGGATTAACATTGGGAAGTATAGCCTCACTATTTTCTCCATGACTCATCAGCTTTTTTAAGCCTTCATCAAATGTATATATATAATTCAAGGAAGGAATTTCACTTTTAATTTTATCAATAATCTCGATGCTGAGAGCACCTCCAATAACGTCGGCATGGATTAAACCTGTTGCTGAAACTGTATTTAGTGCAAAGATTAACTCTTGTTCTTTATATAAAGGATTTAATGTCACAAGCTTTAAACCAGCTTTGGCCAAAGCGTATTCTGCAAGAATCCATTCTGGATGATTTGGCCCCCACACTCCAACAGTATCTCCTCGCTTAAAACCAATATCAATAAATCCTTTAGCTAGATTTGTGGACATGTCATTCAAATCTTTGTATGTCCATCTAATATCTTCAACATCAGGTTGATTTGAGTAAACCAATGCTTCCGTTTCTGGAAATTTTGTAGCAGTTGATTCTATAAGTTCACCCAAGCTAATAGACATAAGTTCAGATTCAGGTAAGTTATCAACCCATTCAGATAGATTTAAATTTGGCTTAGACATAAATTTAAGTTCCTCCAGGAATTATGAATATCTCAGATCTTCCTCCTGAATTCCTTAGATCTATTAAAGGTTTATATTTTGGATCGTCATACCATTGTTGTGCAGATGATAAGTCAGGAAATTCCAAAAGAACATAAGCAGAGGGTTGTTCATTACCCTCTCGCATATCAGGTTTAACACCTGATGCTAGATATTTACCACCATGATCATTTATTAATTTAGCTGTAGCAGGGTAATATTTCTCATACCATTCCCAATTGTCGATGTATAACATACCTAAAACATAAGCTTTCATTTGATGCCCCTATTCCTATTAGTTAATATAAAATTAACTAATATTCAATTTTTAAACATAAAAACAAATATGTCCAATCAGAATACAGATATTTATACTGCTTCATCCTGTATTAAGAAAGATGCAAAAGATAACTTTTATTTATCAGCATTACAGTGCAATAAATGCGGATCAATTTTTTTAGACAAAAGGACAGTATGTGCAAATTGCTTTGCAATAAATCAATTCAAAGAAATAAAATTATCTAATACTGGGACCTTGTATTCATATTCAATAGTTCATCGATCGTTTCCAGGTATAGAAGTTCCATATATTTCAGCAATTGTTGATTTGGATGGAGGGGGAACAGTAAAAGGAAATTTAATTAATATAGAGTCTGAGCCCTCAAAAATACAATTTGATATGAAAGTTAAAACTGTCTTTAAGGATGCCTTGGGAAGAAAAGATAAAGAAGGAAACTCTTATATATGTTATTTTTTTGAACCACTTTAATTTATTCAGAAAAAATGATTATGATTTTGGAACTCCAATAGCAACTGGTCTAATTGATGAAGCAGAGCTTCCCTTGACCATCAAAGGTAATATCATCACACATGATGTTTCAACTGAATCATCTGCTATTTTTTTAAGATTAAAATTTTCAAGAGTATGAATACCAGCCTGTGTTAAAAAGTAGTGATGAACAGGAAATGCCATGTTCTGAGGAGTCCCTTCAGGGATAGGCATAGGATTATTTGGGTCAGCAAGGGCGTCAACAAAGGGAGTATCTAATCCAACAGCGACAACTTTTTTTGATGCTAAGTATTGAGCTAGACTATATGAAATACCTGGAGCCATAGAATAATATATCTTTGACTCATCTGGGTCTTGGTAATTGTCACTCCAGCCTGTATAGATAAGAACAACATCACCTTCAATAATGCCTCTTGTATTTAATGAAGAAGCTTTAATTGATTTCTCAATGTCTTGAATAGTGACATATTCTCCTGCAGACATAGATCGTCCCTCAAAAGCATGTTTTTTTACGTCAATAAGAACAGCAGAGGTAATTATTGGTGGAACTGTTTCCATACCAAGTTTCAAAAGTGGTGAATCGCTTGTTGGCTTCACTTCTTCTCCTTTAAAGCCACCAAAAAATGTTGCATTTGCCATGTCCAGTTCGCTCTCTCCATCCCAAGGAGTATCTAAATGGCCAAAATGCCCCAATGCATCCATTTGTGTGCCTTGATTTCCATCATTCACGTTTTCATTGAGAACATCCATGGTAAAAATTTGGACTGTATCTGGCATTGATGATGCTGGTAAAAATTTAGGTTTATATTCACCTGCAAATGGTGAAAGAGGCATGGATTGCGTTCTTAAATAGGATAACTCATAACTCTCTGATTTAGGGTGAGATATAAACTCAGAACATCTAGACCAAGTTTGATGACCTAAAATATTAGTCATACCTCTCTGAGATGATAAGTCTGATGAAAATAAAGATGCTGAAAAAATAGATATACTGAATAAAATAAGTTTATGCATAATTTAATAGATTATAGATGATTTTAGCTTTACATCTGACATCTGCCAGATCTCTTGATGCTTGATCAAGGCTTCATCAGATAATTCCTTATTTCCAAGAGCTTTATGAGCTTTGTAAAGACCATAGTATGACCAACCATTTCTGGGATAATCTTTTAAATCTTGATTAAATACAGTTACTGCATCGTTATAATCTTTATTAACCATCAACGCATGGCCCAAAGACTGCCTAGTTGGATAATACCAAAATTCAGGCTCTCTATAGGGCAAGGCATCTTGAGCTTCAACTGCCATTCTAAAATGCATAATTGAAGCATCTAAATTCATACTAACTAATTCAATTTGGCCCTTTGCAAGATGATTTGCAATTTCGAGCAATTTATCTGAAGGTTGTCCAGCTTTTATAATAACTTTAATCTCTGGAGTATCTTTGAGTGGTAGTATTTTTAATTGTTCATCTATAGCTTTATCAATATCGCCTCTTGATGCAAATGCAATACTTCTAGCGTAGTGATATAAGCCTAACGAAAATTTAAATTCTTCTATTGGTTTTTTATATGAAAGAATTTCATCCCACTTAGCAAATCTAACATATGAAAGTAAGGGAATTGTATGAAAGAACTCTAAAAAAGGAATTTGTTTAATCTGTTCAACACGAACATATTTTGAAACCTTGAGTGCTGAATCTATAGAAAGCTTGCTACGACCTTCCATGGTTGAAGCAGCCCATAGAAAATGAACATTATGAGGATAATATAATGCAGGATAAAAACCTTGGGCATTACATTGTGCAATATAATCTTCATCAACTTTTGCAGCCTCTATATTTGCAAGCGATGCATCATGATATCTTCCTAAGCGCCAGTAGATATGAGCTGGCATGTGAACAAGATGGCCTGCTCCAGGGACGAGTTTTGCCAACCTATCAGCTGGCCCTTCGGCTCTTGCAGGATCTGAAGATGCCTCAACAGCATGAATATATAAATGTATTGCTAGTGGATGATTAGGATTTTTTTCTAAAACTGACTCTAGACTATCAATGACTTTAACCGTATCTGGTTTTGGATCTCCATCCTCCGCCCAATAATTCCAAGGCATAGTATTCATTAAAGCCTCAGCAAATAAAGAAGCTGCATCATTATCTTCAGGATAATTTTTAGATAAGTTTTCCATAGCATTTGCATAAGCTATATCTAATGACTCTCTACCTGTATCAGGATCTCCATTATATCTAGTAGCTAGTGCAGATATATAATCCTGCTCTTTTTTAGAAACAGATTTAGATAAGGTAATAGCTGTATTGATAGCCTTAAAAGCTGCAATTCTATTTTGTGGTGCCATGATAACCTTACCGTCACTATTCACATTAATATTAGGGCCTAATGCTAAGGCTTCACCCCAAAAGCACATAGCGCAGCTAGGATCTAATTTTTGAGCAGCTTTAAAACTTCTAATTGATTCAGCATGATTAAATGCAAATGCCATAATCAATCCCTGATCAAAATATCGTTGAACTCCATAAACATTTGAGGAGATCTTATGAGAGTGGTTACCCAAGCCTTTTAGCAATGGAGCGCCAGCTTTAATTGATAGCGAAGTATCAGAATTATTAACGCAGCCTAATAAAGAAAATACAAACAAACAAACTAAAGAAAATTTTATTTTTAACATTACAAATAACCCTTTTTATTCGAGATAAATATCATTGTTACATTTAAATAACTTAATGCGAATGATTCTTAATATTAGTGTATTATTTTTACATATCTCAATAAAGGGGTATAGATTTTGGAGAAAAATATGGAAGGAGAAATTTGGTCAACTTTGCATACTGCAAGAATTGCAAATGCAGCATTTTTTATATCGATGATGGTTTCAATATGGATTGCTGCAAGATTTTCATCTGTTGCAGCCGATAAAGGAATAAATATGGTTGGAAAAATTATATGTTCTTTGTTTGCATTAGGAGTATTCATGGGTAACTGGGTTGTTGGATCAACAGTAATGAATTCATATAGCGGTTTTGCTAAAGCATTTGAAATGCTTGGTGAGACAGGAGTTGAATTATCGCCAATGGCTATGGGTTACATTGAATATTTTGGAGTAGAAGCCTCTGGAATGCCTAATCCTGTCATGATGTTAGTTGGAGTAACTGGATTATTAATAGCATTAGCACCGTTGTGGTTTAACACTAGTGATTGAAACTCATAATTGAATAAAAAAAGCCTGTAATTTGCAGGCTTTTTTATTTTATAAGCTTAATTAGGCTTGAGGTGTCTAATTGACCGTCCCCAAGGTTTGAGAGCTCTTGATATTTTTTTAATACTTTTTTAGATATATCAAGATTAAGACCATTAGTTGCTGATTCCTTCAAGGCAATATTCAAATCTTTAATCATCAAATCTACAGCAAATCCAAAATTAAATTTCTGATTTGTCATAGTTTTAAATCTATTATCCATTTGCCAAGATTGAGCAGCTCCATTTGAAATAGCATCTAGGACTTTGTTCATATTTAACCCAGAAGATTGACCAAAAGCTATTCCTTCAGACAATCCTTGAATTAGTGCGCCTATACATAATTGATTG
>Ga0315315_10001118_pt1 | contig 24389 bp, 20 predicted proteins | sample M140m3416metaG_FD_203699 | JGI IMG/M metagenome (GOLD analysis project Ga0315315, IMG submission 203699) | Ammonia-oxidizing marine archaeal communities from Monterey Bay, California, United States - M1 40m 3416 | ecosystem: Environmental > Aquatic > Marine > Intertidal zone | place: USA...
TGCACGCCGGGCACCTCTGCTGAGGCTGCATTCCACTTGCGACCGTACAGGGGGAGAGCCATGACGATGTGACTGTCAGGCGTTCCCCAGGTTCGGTAGTCTTCCAGTGCCCACACCAGGCTCCAGAAGTCCCAGAGGTCACCGGAGTCGAGCATACTTACGGGTCCAGGATCTGAGCCCGCTACGTGATGGTCGTACCCCATGATCACGAGTCCATCAGATGCATACGCGAGGGCATCGTAGTCATAGCCATTGCCCCAGTCTTTAGTGGGGGTCGAGAGGTAGACCTCGTCGACTGCTGCAGACATCTCTTGCGTGAAGGAGACCAGCTCAGTCTTGGTCGTGGAGTCGAGTGACTCGAAGTCGATGTTGACACCGTCCGCACCATACGAATTCACGAAGCTCGCCATCTGGCTCACAGCATTGGCTCTGTGCGTCGGGCTCAGCAGTGTTGACTGCATGTCTGCAATGCTGATGGGCATCAAGGTGAGGTGGACCTTGACCCCTGCGGCGTGTGCAGCGCTCACAAAGCCGGGTGCGTAGCTGGTCCAGCCAGATTCATCTGAGATGTTTCCGGCACTGTCCATCTCGAAGCGGTGCCAAGAGACGTGCGTCACGGAGTCAAAGTCGACCCGCTCGGTGGCAGCCGGTCCGCCATAGACGTAGCCGTAGACTGTCGAGTGATGCCTTCCCTCGGACGGAAGCGCCATGATCGGTCGTGGCGGCTCAGCAGGTCTGTTGAGGGTGTGCGCATGGTGCGCGCTGGTGCCCGCCGCTGCCGATGATGTCAGGAGCTCAAACAGGAGCAGTGCAGTGAACATGACAGACCTCGCTTTAGAGTGTGACAGCGAGGAGTTTATCAGTGTTCACGAATGTTAATCGTTAATTGACTCGGGAGCGGTCCAGTTGCTGTCGAGTGCTTCGATGGCTGCCCAGAGCATCAGGTAGACGAGGGCTGCCTTGTCCTTGTCGAGGTCAACCTCGCCTTCGGTTCGGTCATCGCGCTCAAACAGTGCCCAGAGAATCTCGTCGAGGAGGTGAGGCTGTGCTCGCCACTCAACGGTCTTTGCGCGCTCATGAAAGGAGTCGTCTGCCGGAAAGATATCCGCAGCGGTTCCCTGCACGCGTGCAGTCGCTGCCTTGATGTCGTCGCCATTGATCTTGCCCATACGGCCACCGACCTGGTCGAAGATTCGGAGCGATACGCTGAGCATGTACAGGCCGACCTGGCTGGCCATCGGACCCATCTCTGCGACATTCTGTTCGAAGAACCTGGAGAGTCGACGCTGGTTCTTGATGAGCCGTGTGGCGACTGGCTGAAAGGCATCACCCTGATCAGAGCATTCCTCTGCGAGGCTGTGGACCTTGTCTCTGTTGATGGCGGTGTTTGGCATGGTTCCTCCTGAGGCTTGGCACCTACCCGGTCGACGAATCACTGGCCACTCGATGCAATCGACTCTTGCGCCCAGCGCTGCAAGGGATACGCGGGTTAGGAACAATCCATTGAGGAGGTCGCTATGACCCGTCGAATCCTGATTTCTATCCTTCCGCTGATGCTCTTGATGGGCTGCCCAGAGCCCGAAGCCCCAGGTCAGCCTGGTGCGGGCGGGCCTGGTGCTCCTAATCCTGCTGCAAATGCTCCTGGTGGCGCTCCTCCTGTTCCCGAAGGTTCAGCGCCTGGTGCGCAGGATGCCGCAGGTCAGCCCGGTGAGGTCCCTCCTGGAGGCGCACCGCCCGCTGATGGTGGCGCTCCTCCAGTAGATGGTGCACCGCCTGCTGATGGCGCTCCCCCGATTCCAGAAGGTGAGGCTCCGCCGCTCGGTGAGGGTGCTGAGGCTCCTCCTCCGCAGGCAGACGACGCTCAGGGTCTCGCCCCAGGTGAGCAGAATGTGCCTTGTGGTGATGGCGAGTGTGATGATGCTGAGAAGCAGAACCCCAAGCTCTGCCCACGGGACTGCTCTGACACCCCCCCTCCGGGTGGTGACTGGTGTGGCGATGGCATCTGTGATGCTCTCGAAGAGAACGACGGCTCCTGCGCCAAGGACTGCAAGTAGAACACGTGGACTCTGCCCTGACCCGCGAGCTTGCTCGGTGGTGGGCAGAGATCAACGCATCTCAATTCGAGGGGGCCATGCGGCCCCCTTCTTTGTTGATTGACGACAGTGAGCGGCGCTGGGGAAGCTGGAGGCGAACGTCCCGCACCCTGAGCCTGTCTGAGCGCCTGATAGACGAACACCCCTGGCAGGTCGTGGTCGAGGTTCTTCGCCACGAGATGGCCCATCAATATGTCGATGAGGTTCTCGGGATTCACGATGAGACGGCGCATGGCCCCGCATTCCGTAAGGTCTGTGCTGAGCGAGCCATCGACGGAAGGGCGGTCGGGTCTCCCGAGGTCACTCCCGAGGTCAGTCGAATTCAGAGGAGGGTCGAGGGCCTGCTTGCGCTCGCGGATTCAGAGAATGAGTACGAAGCTCGGGCAGCGATGAGTATGGCCCACCGGCTGATGCGTAAGCACAACATTGAACTCGGTGCTGCCTCTAGTCAGGAAGACTACAGCTTTCGGCAGCTCGGAAGTGTGCGTCGGCGAACGCCAGCACATGAGCAGATTCTGGCCGGTCTCATGGGCCAGCACTTCTTCGTGCAGCCCATCTGGGTCGTGGCCTATGACCGCAAGGCGGATGCGCGTGGCCGGGTCCTCGAGATCTGCGGACGACCTGAGAACATTGAGATCGCAGACCACGTCCATACATTTATGCTGGCGACCTGCGAGCGGCTGTGGTCTGAGCACAAGCGCGCCCAGGGCATCACGAGTAATCGGGACCGCCGTCGCTACCTCCAGGGCGTCATGATTGGCTTCGGCGAGCGCCTCAGCGGTGAGGCGAAGGCAGCAGAGGAGACGGGCTTGGTGTGGTCGGGAGATGCAGGACTACAGACCTGGGTCGGTACCCGCTATCGGCATCTGCGCAGTGGTCGCCGAACACGGATGACGGTGGACGAGACCTGGGGCGCCGGCCGAGCAGACGGTCAGCAGGTGGTGTGGCGTCGCCCGGTGACAAAGAAGGGCCGCGGGATTCGTGGCCTACTCGGGCTGAAGTGAGCTCAGCTCAGCTCAGCTCACGGCAGGGCTTACAGACAAAGTGAATGCGGCCTCCATCACCGCGACCGCCGGTGGGGCCAACGGGTTGCATAAACCACGCCTTGAGTGCAGACATAGGCGCCAGGCCACGGCACTTGTCGCACCGAAGGCTCGGTATCCAGAGGGGTCGTCTTCGCATGCTCAGAGCATAGCCTTGTTGGCTGAGTCACGTCTCTTGAAGCGGCCTGATGCTGTCTGCTGCTAGGTGTTTTGGGCGCCCTGTATCCGCATCAAAACAGCGCGAGCCGGACCCTGAGCACGGAGGACATCCGGCAGCGAGGCGAGAAATACCCGTCCGTACCACTGGTTTGTGACCCGTCGATCGAGAAGTAAGACGATGCCTCGGTCCTTTTGGGTTCGAATTAGGCGCCCAAAGCCTTGTCGAAAGCGGAGCACGGCCTGTGGCAGAGAGTATGCGCGGAAGGGATCAAGTCCTTCAGCCTCGAGCTTCTCAAAGCGAGCCTGCTGGATGGGCTCGGTGGGAACTCGAAATGGAAGTCTAGGGATGATGACCAGCCGCAGTTGGTCACCCTTTACATCGATGCCTTCCCAGAAGGAGTCCGTGCCAAAGAGCACGCTGCGACGGTCCTCTTTGAAGCGATCTAAGAGGCGTCCTCGACTCATCTGTCCTTGCTTGAGCAGTGGGAATTGCTCGCCAAACTCAGCCTCTGCTCGGGCATGCAGACTGTCCACGAGGGCGTAGCTTGTGCAGAGGACAAAGGTCCCGCCATCAGACGCGCGTATGGCATCGAGGATGACCGCCCCCGCTCTTTCTTCAAAGTCAGGCTCCTTGGGTGTGGGCAGATCGCGTGGAATCCCGAGGAGGGCTTGCTCTCGGTAGTTGAAGGGGGAGGGGTATCGAGCAGTCTCGACACGCTCACACTCGCTCAGCCCGATGCGGCTGCGGATGTGATCGAACTGCTTGGCGACGGTCAGGGTGGCGGAGGTGACGACAGAGGCTGGCATGGCCTCGAAGACACGCTCTCGCAGGAGCGGTCCGACATCGATGGGTGCCATGCACAGGCGTGCCGCAGGTGCCGCTCGGTGCCCTCTGTCTCGAGCGAGCCAGCTCACCCACTTTGATTCACTCGAGAGCAGCGCCCCATCATCGGAGATCTCAGCACCATGGAAGTGTCGGCAGGTCTTGGCCTTGTCGCCCAGTCGTCGTCGTGCACGGACCAGATCGAAGAGGAGCTGTGCATCAGCTGTACGGACCTCATGAGGGAGTGCCTCCAGGGTGTCGAGCAGGCTGTCGAGTGGCTTTATGGCGCGATGTAGACCACCACTTATTGCGCGAAGCATGGGGACAACTTGGTCGTTCCAGACAGGGCCTGCACGGTACTCTGGTGGTGTTCGTACATCGCCGATGTCTCCCACGTGTGCGGCGTCAGCAATGGACTCAAACCACATCGGACTGTCGGTCATTAATGCCATCGCTGCGGCCTCGACACGCTCGAGATGCTCGGTGGCCGCCTGTGTCTCATCCGGGTCCAAGGGCCCGCCACCGCAGAGATATTTTTGATGCACCTTCGCTAAGGCTCCAGGCCGCTTTCTCTTTCCAGGCAGCAGCGGTCGAATGGCGCGACGCACGCTCTCGATACTGAGCCGATCCTCGAACAATAAGGTGGCTGCATCCTCGAGGTGGTGACCCTCGTCCAGAATCATGCGGTCGTAGCGAGGCAGAACCCCGACGCCGCCGGTGTCGTACTTGGTGTGCAGATCGGCCATGAGCAGGTGGTGGTTGACCACGATGATGTGTGCGTCTGCGGCTGCACGGCGAGCCTCATAATAGTGGCAGTCGCTGTAGTGAGGGCAGCGGACTCTGAGCGTCTGGTCTGGATCTGAGTTCACCCGATCCCAGTCCTCATCCTCGGGCATGAATGCCATATCGGCACGCGTGCCGTCTGGTGTGGTCCTGGCCCATTCTGCTATCTGCTGCAGTGCTCTCGCCTCGTCGCCCTGTCCTGGACTGCTGATGGCCGCCTCGAGCTTTCGCTTGCACAAGTAGTTGTGTCTGCCCATCATCGAGGCAAAGCGTATGTCCAGGCCAGCGCGCTTCAGTATCGGCAGGTCCGACCGCATCAACTGACCCTGAAGGGCGATGGTGAATGTACTGATGGCCACCCGAGCGTCGTTCTCGCGGGCCCACAGTGCAGAGGGCACCAGATATGCCAGCGACTTGCCCGTACCTGTTCCAGCCTCGAGCATCGACACAGAGCCTTCATTGAATGCGTGCGCCACATCCATCGCCATCTGGACTTGTCCATCGCGCTGCTCAAAGTCTGGGATCGCCTGTGGAATTTTGTCGAGAAAGAATGCCCGCACAGACTCGGGGTCGAGATGCTGGACTCGTCGGACTCTGGGCTCAACAACCCACAGGGCACTGCTGACCGCGTTGTTGACGATGACCACCCCGATCCCATCATCGCCATACAGCTGTGCGAGCTGCATATCTGCGCCTGAGGCCTCGAGGACTCCCGATGGATGATTGTGAATCACCACCTCTCCAGGTCTCGGTGTCTTCAGCAGTGCCGGCACACTGTCTCGGTTTCCGCGGCAGTGAATGTCGAGATCGCAGACGTGCTGATCGAGGCCCATACGGCCGATTGCAAAGACCTCGACCCCGCCCGCTTCAGCGATGCCACGGCGGAGCTTTTCTGCAGCCTCGTATGAGAAGCGGGTCTTCACGCAGCAGGCTCACCGTAGACCATTGCGCAGTAGTCTCTCAGCATACGGTCGGTGTTGAAGGCAGGGACACAGGTGACGAAGTTTCGTCGCATAATCTCGGCCCACTGTTCCGGGTCGGCAAAGCTTGGGATTACGGCATCCTCGAGCAGCGAGTATAGGGTCAGCGCATCCTCGACATCGCCCTCTCCAGGGATGGGCCAGCCGTTCGTTCCATCCGCGCCTTCTGGCCACCATCCGTCCAAGACCGACAGGTTCGGGTTTCCATTCAAGGCGGCTTTCTGGCCGCTGGTTCCGCTCGCCTCCATCAGGCGCTGCGGGTTGTTGAGCCAGACATCGCAGCCGGTTGTGAGCAGTCGGCCCCACTGGGGATCGTAGCCTGGGATGAAGACAATCTTACCCTTGAAGCGGGGGTCCTCTGACCACTTGATGACCTCAGCGATGAGGGCTTGGCCCGGGATGTCTCGTGGGTGAGCCTTGCCTGCAAAGATGATCTGCACGCCTGCATCGAGGATAGCTGCGAGGCGGTCGGGCTGGGTGAAGATCAGGTTGGCCCGCTTGTAGGTCGCGAAGCGTCTCGCAAAACCAATCGTCAGACGGTCTTTGTCGAGGATGTCGGGCTGACCCAGTGCTGCCCGGGCTGCGTCGACAAGCCGGTGTCGCAGTGCTGTACGGGTGGCGATCAAGGCATCGCTGGGAATGTGCTGTGCGCCTTCCCAGAATGCAGCATCCGAGATGTGCTCTCGCCATCCAGGAAGGTGGGTGTTGAACAGGCCTTGAGTGGCCTCGGCGAGCCACGCTGTTGGGTGAACACCGTTTGTGATGGGCACGACTGTCTTGCCGAGGTGCTTGAACATCTCACTGGAGACCTGAGCGTGGAGCTTGCTGACACCGTTGACCGAACGGCTGCCGTGTATGGCCAGTGTCGACATACAGAATTGTCCCTCAGCAGTGATGGCTGGGTCAGCCCAGGCCGATTCATCGAGAGATATCGCCTCACACGTGGCGCCCAGCACGGCCTTTACAGCGTCTGGGTCGAAGCGATCGTGTCCAGCAGGTACCGGTGTGTGGGTGGTGAAGACACACTGAGAACGCACGCTGCTCCAGGCATCCTCTGGCTTGTTTCCGAGCGCTACACTGTCTGTGAGCAGGGCCGTGATGAGAAAAGCTGCATGGCCTTCGTTCATATGAAAGACGTCGCGCTGTATTCCCAGCATGCTGAGCAGGCGGATGCCGCCAAAACCCAGCAGCACCTCTTGGTGTAGGCGAGTGCGCCGATCACCGCCGTACAGGCGCTGGGTCAGCTGCTGTACAGGCTCAGGGTTCTGGGGGAGGTCGGTGTCGAGCAAGAACAGTCGCACGTGGCCCAGTCGGGCTTCCCACGCTGTCGCCGTGTAGGTCTGCTGCCCATCGGGAATCTCGATCTGAATCGGCTGCCCATCACGTCCGAGGACGCGCTGTATGGGCAGCGAGGTGGGATCGTGAGTGGGGTAGTGCGCTTGCTGCTCACCATTTGCGATGCGCTGAACAAAGTAGCCTTGCCTGTACAGCAGGCCGACAGCAACCATGTCGATGCCCAAGTCTGCTGCGCTTCGCAGGTGATCTCCTGCGAGCATGCCGAGACCGCCGGAGTAGATGGGCAGGCTCTCGTGGATGCCGTACTCCATACAAAAGTAGGCGACCCGCTTGTCAGTGGGCGGTGCTGGTGGCCGCTCGCCTCGAGGCCAGCGCTGTAGCCAGGCCTCAAGTTCCTCGGACTGGGCGGCGTCGACCTGACTCAGATCAGTATGCTTGAGTGCAGCAACAGGGTTGTTTCCGCTTGCAGCCCAGGCATCACCTGTGAGCTGCGACCAGAGTCGATCACTAGAAGGATCCGTGGACCACCAGAGGTCACGAGCCAGTGCTTGTAGGTCAGCGAGTGCCATTTGTTACCCCGAGTCTTCAGCGGGGGAGACTAACCAATTTGCTTAGCGTAGGCGCTTGCGGAGTCGAGCGGCGACGGCCTTTAGCGTGTCGAGTCCAAGCAAGGTCGCCGCTACACTATAGATGAGTCCGCCGACCACACCGCCACCCAAGAGCAGTGCAGCGTTGATGAGGGTTGGGCCATCTGTCCACTGTCCCGAGGCGATAATTGGCTGTGCGAGGAGGACTGCGGGAATGGTGGCTATCGCCATTCGACTCACATCGATGAAGAGCTTGCTGAGCCCAAGCCCACCATCAACCGCACGCTGCAGCAGCACGGTGTAAGCGAGTAGCTGTGCGACGGTGGAGAGCGAGAGCGCCAGAGCCAGACCATCGACGCCCATCTTCGGTGCCAGCCACATGCCGAGCCCGGCAGTGAGTGCCACTCCGAAGGTGCCGACTGCAATCAGGAGTCCGCGGCGCTCGAGTGCGAAGAAGGGCTTCTTGATGATCTGAATACCCGCAAGAGCAAGCATAAAGGGGACGAGCATCTGTAGTGCGCTCGCTGTCTGGGACACATCGGACCATGTGTAGGCGCCATGCCGATACAGGAGTGCAACGCAGGGCTCAGGAAAGAACAGAATGAAGGCTGCAGCAGGAATCAGGAGGACTCCAGCCAGTCTCGCAGCACCATTAAATGCGCTGCGGAACCCAGCGCCGTCATTGTCTGCCGCGGCCTTGGAGATCGCAGGGAGCAGCGCAGAGCCGACCCCCACCGCGATAATTCCCTGTGCGAAGTCGACCAGGCGTGTGGCATTCCAGTACCAGGTGACGGCACCCTCTGAGAGGTGGCTCGCGAGATATCGAAGAACCAAGGTGTTGACCTGGGCCATGACGCCGATGATGGCAACCTTTCCCATCTCTCCGAGGACTCGCCGGAAGCGTGAGTCTGACAAGGCGTCCATTCGGGGACGAATCACACCCCAGTGCTTCACCAGCGGTGGAATGCACACAGCCAGGTGCGCTGCACCGCCGATAAGTACCGCCCAACTAACGGCCCAGACGATCTCTAAGGGGCTCGCCGACTGGTTCAAGAGAACTGCTGCCACAACCGCTGCACTCACGATGCCTGGCGCAAGTTTGGGTATGAAGAAGTGGTCTTTGTGGTTGAGCAGCCCTTCGGCCCAGCTCACCAGAGAGACGAAGGCCACAAAAGGAAAGAGCACTCGGGTGAGGTTGACGGTCAGGGTGTACTTCTCACCCTTGAAGCCATCGGCGACCCAGTCGACCAGCCACGGTGCGAGCGCAATGCCGAGTGCACTCAGAGTGACGCCGGCAATCACCAGTGCGGTCAGAGCACGTCCAGCGAGGGCCTTGGCCTCATCCTGGCCAGCCTCAGCCTCTGCCCGTGCGATGGCGGGCACCAGGGCTCCTGTCAGTCCCTCATCCGCCACGAAGCGCCGAAGCATGCCCGGAAATGTGAACGCCATCACAAAGGCATCCATCACCATGCCAGCGCCCAGCACGTTTGCGAGTGCGAGCTCGCGCGCGAGACCCAGAACACGGGAGAGCGCTGTCCCGACCGAGGAGGCCATGAACGCGCGCAGCAGGGATCGTCGGGGGGTGCTCACCTGGGTCATCGTAACGATATTCAAGCCGGTGGCGGCGCTGTTACATTCCCGAGCGGGCAGGATCAGGTGCCCCAGGAGGCGTCATGCCACGGTATCCATCTGCATCTCAGACAGTTGAGGGAATGCCCTCGGGTGTGTTCTCCAAGGTGGCGCATCGGATCGCATTGATCAAAGGCGAGCGCTACCCGCTGCATGTGGGCGACACCTATCTGGAGCCCGCTGAGGGGTGTCGGATGGAGAATTTCAACACCACAGAGCATCCTGGGATGCACACCTACGCACCACCCCGTGGCCTCCCGGTTCTCTTGGATCGCATCACGGCCTCACGAGGGGTCGTTGCTGAGCAGGTGATTGTCACGGCGGGTGCAACAGGGGCACTCGGAGCACTGGCCTGTGCGACGGTCTCGCCGGGCGAAGAGGTGCTCATCCTCAGTCCTTTTTGGCCACTGATTCGGGGCATCGTTGCGCTGCACCACGGTGTGCCGGTCGAGGTTCCGATACTCGGGATGGACTCTCCTGATGAGATCCTCGCTGCGCTGGAGTCGCGAGTCACATCCAAGACCGCCGCGCTGTACGTCAACACGCCCAACAACCCCACGGGGCGAATCTTTGACTCAGCTGTACTCGAGGCGATTGCAGCGTTTGCCAGGCGTCACTCTCTCTGGGTCTGGTCTGATGAGGTCTATGAGGGCCTCGTCTATGAGGGCTCGGCGCGTCCGATGGCTGAGGCTGCACCCGAGCGCACGTTCTCGGTCTACAGCTTCTCGAAGACCTACGGCATGGCCGGCAACCGCTGCGGATACATTGTTGGACCCTCTGAGGCTGCAATGGCGAGCGTTCGAAAGGCAACGGTCCACCACTTCTATTCAGCCTCCACAGCCTCTCAGTTGGCAGCAGCAGCAGTGCTCGAGCTCGGCCATGCGTGGCTGAGTGATGCCGTCTCACGCTACAAGGCTGCAGGCATCAAGGCTGCCGATGCTCTCGGGGTACAGCGCCCTGAGGGCGGTACATTCTTGTTTGTCAACGTGGCTGCAGCCCTGGACGAGCGCGGTCTACACGGCTTCATGGTGGACTGCATTGACCGCGGTCTGATCTTGGCACCGGGCAGCTCCTGCGGCGCTGACTATGGTGAGCATGTCCGCGTCTGCTTTACCTCCGCACCGCCCGATGTGGTTGAGCGCGGTGTGAAGGTGCTGGTCGATCTGCTCAGCTGAGCTAGCCGATGGCGTCGAGGTGCTCCTCGGCTTCCCGAATCACCGTGATGAGGTCTTCTTGGCTGAGACCGAGCGTGATCTTGGCTTGTGCCACGACCTCCGGTGGTGTGATGTCGACACTGGACTGCAGGAACTCTGGTCGCCCTGGTGGGGTGACGCCTCGCCCCATACGGGCTGCAATGGCCTCTGCAATGTGCAGATTAGCAACCTGAGGATCATCGACGCCGGCAGTCTGGAAGTGGTGGTGTCCACCGATGGCTGTGGGCAGATCGCCGGGCAGGTCCCAGATTCTGGCCAGCAGGGTGCCTGCAGAGTCGTGGATCGTCTCGACAGCGGGCCAGATGTGGTTGATCGGTGGACGATCGCTGCTCTCAAACATGTCATCAATGGTGATCAGTGCTGCAGCGATGCCGATGTCGTGCAGCAGGCCCAGCAAGAACATGCCGTGCGGGTCTTGGCCTGTGGTCTTGCACAGCAGCTTGGCGATGTGCGCCGTTGCAATCGAGTGACGCCTGACTCGCTCCATGGCTGTGGCGTAGCTGGGAGTGGTGAAGACACGCATATTGAGCGCGGCCTCCAGCACGATGTCTCGAATGTTGAGGAGACCCAGTCGGAAGATGGCCTGATCAAGATCGGTGATCGGAACCCGTCCAGCGTAGAAGGGCGACTGAATTCGGCGCATGACCTGGCCGGCCAGCATGGGGTCGCGGCCTATCAGGCCCGCAACTCGCTTGAGGTCGATGTCAGGGTATCTGGCCACATCGAGCAGCTCGACGGCGACTGAGGGCAGCACGGGTGGCTGGTAGCTCGGTGATGCAAAGAGGTTTCCGATTCGCTCGGTCAGGTCAGCGACGGAGCGAAGGGTGGGGGTTCCACGTTCGGTCTTGCGCACAGACTGTTCGGTCTCGATATTCATAGGTGATCTCCAACCCCGGATATCGCTACATCGGACCACGCCTGCTGGTCTTGAGCGCATTTATTGGCGCTTTTGATGGTAGGCCTTTCCCTGTGGAAATCCTCTTGCTATGGTCTACATCCATTCTCAGGAGACGCCATGCGTAAACACTTTTCTATTGCCCTTCTTGCCTTGATCGTGGCGTGTTCCCAAAAAGACCCATGCGACGACTATGTCGACGCAGCATGTGTCTGCTTAGATGACTCGGACTGCGACGAGCTCAAGACCACCTATGAGAATGCGGACGCCGATCTTCAAGACGTCTGCTCAGAGGAGCTCTCCAGCGCCGAGAAGGAGGCTGAAGAGTGCGAGCCCGGTGGGTCCAGCGATGGCGACGACACAGGCTCTGAGGGCTGAGGCCGCAGTCTGGTAACGATAATGAGCGCCCCCGTGGATTCACCGGGGCGCTTTTTTATTTTGGAACCGCACTAACGATGTGAACAATGGCGTGATCTGCCTCACTGTAATAGGTGCGCGCGTCTTGCTGGTTCATTGCTGGCATCTGAGACCTAATAAATCACCCACCCCCTCATTTTCTGGGGCCAGGAGAACACCATGAAGAATTTGAGCATGATTCTGACGGCTTTACTTGCGCTGAGCGCATGTGACACCAAGGAAGAAACCTCAGCATGTGATGACTACCAAGAAGTCATCTGTAACTGTGACGCCACATCGTACCTGTGTGAGGAGGCCACCACATTCGCTGAGGGTGCTTCCGACGCTGAGTGTGAGGAAGAAGCAGCAAACATCCCAGCTGAGTGCTTCGACGAAGCCGATGCTGACGCCGACGCCGACGCCGACGCGGATGCCGACTCAGACTCTGATTCCGACTCTGATTCCGACGCTGACTCTGATGCTGACGCCGACGCCGATGCCGATGCCGACGCCGACACCAGCGAGTTCACACCTGCTGCAGTGGGTATCGATTTCCGCGGTGTCTGGAATGAAGAAGCCGGTACCATCGACGCGTTTGTTGTCCCTGGTGAGTACGCCTCAGATGGTGTTGCATACGCTCAAGACCCATACGCCATCGTGACCTTCGCGACCGTGGCCTACTTTGACTCAGGGCTTACTGATGCAGAGAAGGACAACGAGAAGTGTGAGATCCTCGCATTCTTCGGCGGTGAAGTCACTGAAGCCGGCACGATCACTGACCCTGTTGTCTACGAGATGAACGCTCAAGAATTCAACTGGGACGATGGAGCGGGCAGCTCAGGTGTTTTGGTTGAGGATTGGCAAGCCTGGGAAGGCGGCCTCGTTCTCGTGGCATCGACTGCCTCAGACCGTTGTGGCTACTCCACGGTTGACCTCGACCTGTTCCAAGGCATGCACTTTGGATTCGGCCTGGGTCCACTCAGCAGCTACATGACGACTGAGTTTGAGGACACTGACTGGTGGGACGACGAGATCGATCCGTTCGCCTACTTCAGTGGCTACGTCGCCATGAACCACCCAAACAGCGAGAGCGAGCTGGGCTACGACTTCGTAGGCTTTGACTTCAACTCCGGATACTACTCTGGCGTTGATATGGACCTCTGTGCTGATCGCGAAGATGAGGCCGGTGAGGTCACGACGATCTGTGGTGGTCTCACTGTCGATGAAGAGGGTACCTACATTCCTGGTAACCACAACGTCGATATAGGCTCTCGCCATGGCTACTTCCAGTCGAGCTCATGGTGGTACGAGGACTTCCCCAACTTGGACCTCGGTCTCATGACTGAAGGCTTCACTTGGGCCTCTTCCGAGTAAGCGCTGAGTCAATATATTAGAGCGCCCGACCGGCAACGGTCGGGCGTTTTTTTTGTCTGGCCACAGCCCTCGGCTGCTCTGCCCGCTATTCGACTTCTTCGTACTCAAAGGGTGACTCTGGCTCGAGTCCAGCCCGTCGTCGGACGAGGAAGATGCTGAGTCCAAGCAAGAAAGTCGGAATGCTCACCAGCTGGCTTGTCGAGAAGAGTCCGAGCCAGTCTGTGCCTCGGACCATATCGCCGCGGAAGGTCTCGATTGTGCTCCTCAGGATCGGGTACAGCATCAGCAGTACACCAAAGACCTGGCCATCAAAGCGGCGTCGCTTTGCCCAGACCCAGCTCAAGAAAGCGAAGACACTGAAGGCGCCAAAGCTCTCGAACCACTGTGTCGGATAGAGAGGGACGCCGTGGACGCTGCCGACGCCGACTCCAGATATAAAGTTGAAGGCCACCAGAGGAGGCCCATCAGTCAGCACAATGGAGCCGCCCGGCAGGTCGAGCAGTGTGCTGGTCTGTACCGAGTCAGTCACCCGACCATGGCAGCAGCCAGCAAAGAAGCAGCCCAAGCGGCCCACAGCCAGGCCCAGCATCATTGTGGGGGCTGCGGCATCGAGGAGCTTCCAGAATGCGATTCCGTGGCGCTTGATGTACCAAGAGCCTGCGACAGCACCTCCGATGGCGCCTCCATAGAATGCGAACCCACCTTGATCGGTGTCAAAGAACACCATGGGGTTTGCAAAAAAGAGTGCTGGTTCTGCAAATACAAAGTGCAGCAGACGACTACCAATCAGGGCTGAGATGATGATGACTTGGTAGAACATGACCAGCAAGTCAGGGTCAATACCGACTTTTTTTGCCCTTTTATTCAGCACCAAAATCGCTGCGGTAAAGGCAAACATCAGCATCAGGCCCCACATATGGAAGCCTTGGCCTTGAAAACGAAAGAAGGTGGGGTACATGCACGCCTCCACAAAGCGGAACTCTCCAATAACCATGCGAGGTCAATCGTGAACGACGCGCTCATCGTGTCCCTGCTCAGCGTGGTCCCAAAGAACACTGGGGCCCGGTGGATGGGTATGGGGGCCAGGCTCCGCCTGCCTCGCTTTGCTCATCGGATGCTGCTCCGCTGGTTTGTTCGAAAATATGCGGTCGATCTCAGTGAGTCGGAAGGCAGCATTGAAGACTTTGACAGCCTCGGGAACTTTTTTATCCGTCATCTCAAGCCTGGGATGCGTCCGATTGATGACACCGAAGGCATCTTGGTCAGTCCAGTCGATGGAAAGGCCCACACCTTTGGTCGGATTGAGAACGGCATGTTTCTTCAAGCCGATGGACGCCCAGCCTCGGTTGCTGAGCTGGTCGGTGAAGAGCACGCAGCCCGCTTTGAGGGCGGTGACTTTGCCGTCTTGTATCTCGCACCGCCCGACTACCACCGGGTACACGCGCCCGTCAGTGCGACGGTCACAGCCTTAGACTACAAGGCTGGAACGCTCTGGCCAGTGTTTGCTGCAGCAACCAGAAAGGTGGATGAGCTGTTCGGTAGAAACGAGCGCTTGGTGTTTCATCTCGACACGGAGGCGGGTCGCATCGCCTACGTCATGGTGGGCGCCTTCGGTGTCGGCCGGATCGGCAACGTGTTTGATGAGCAGATCACAAATACGGGTAAGAAGGTTCACAGTCAGCAGCTTGAGCCAGCCCCCAGCGTGGAGCGCGGCGGAGAGATGGGGAGGTTTGAACTCGGCAGCACCGTGATCCTCCTCACCGAGCCTGGACGCGTGACTTGGGAGATGGAGCTCGGTCAAGTTTTGCGCTTAGGACGCAGAATTGCTTCGGTGAAAACTGTATAGAGTCTGGCTTTGGTCTGACATATTTGTGGTTGAGGATGGACCTGAAGCGAATCAGGTGTTGGGCCGCAGCAATTCCATGCATTAGGGGCTCTGCAGGAGACCACCATGCTCAAAGCCTACAGAGACCACGTCGAGATTCGCGCTGCAATGCGCGTTCCACCGCTGCCCCTTGATCCCGAGCAGACAGCTGCCCTTGTGGAGCTGCTGCAGAATCCACCAGCGGGTGAAGAAGACTTTCTGATCGAGCTCTTCACCGAGCGCGTGCCTGCAGGTGTTGATCAGGCCGCCTACGTCAAGGCGGGCTTCTTGGCTGCCGTGAGCAAGGGCGAGGCAACAAGTCCGCTCATCGACAAGATGAAGGCTGTTGAGATCCTCGGGACCATGCTGGGCGGCTACAATGTGAGCCCTCTGGTAGAGCTCCTTGATGATGCCGAGGTCGCTGCATGTGCGGCTGAGCAGCTCAAGCACACCCTCTTAATGTTTGATGCTTTCTATGATGTAAAAGCCAAGGCTGATGCCGGAAATGCGCTCGCGAAGGAAGTCGTAGAGTCTTGGGCTGCAGGCGAGTGGTTCACGAGCCGAGAAGCCCTCCCAGAGAAGATGAGCCTCACGGTGTTTATGGTTCCTGGTGAGACAAACACCGATGACCTCTCGCCAGCCACCGAGGCCTGGTCACGACCGGACATTCCTCTTCACGCGCTCGCCATGCTCGTGAACCCCAGAGAAGGCATCCACGACTCGATGGCCCAGGTCGCCGAAGTGAAGGACAAGGGTCTACCCGTAGCGTACGTAGGAGACGTCGTCGGCACAGGTTCGAGCCGCAAGTCGGCAACAAACTCGGTCATCTGGCACTTCGGAAGAGACATTCCTTGTGTGCCGAACAAGCGCTTTGGTGGCGTCTGTCTCGGAAATGCAATTGCTCCCATCTTCTTCAACACGATGGAAGACTCGGGTGCGCTCCCCGTGGAGTGTGATGTCTCGAAGATGGAGATGGGTGACACCATTCATCTCTTCCCCCACGCCGGGCGCATCGAGAATGATGCCGGCGAGGTCATCAGCGAGTTCTCACTCAAGACGCCGGTCTTGTTGGATGAGGTTCAGGCTGGAGGAAGAATTCCTCTGATTATTGGTCGGGGTCTCACACAGAAGGCACGCGAGGCTCTCGGTCTCGGTCCATCAGATGTCTTCCGTAAACCCACTCCACCTCAAGACACCGGCAAGGGCTTCACGCTCGCCCAGAAGATGGTCGGCCGTGCATGTGGTCTGGCAGACGGTGGAATCCGTCCAGGGACGTACTGCGAGCCGCAGATGTCTACGGTTGGCTCCCAGGACACCACAGGACCCATGACACGGGATGAGCTCAAGGAGCTTGCATGTCTGGGCTTCAGTGCCGATCTGGTCATGCAGTCTTTCTGTCACACTTCGGCTTACCCGAAGCCTGTCGATGTGGAGACTCACCACACCCTCCCTGACTTCTTCCACAATCGCGGTGGCGTTGCCCTGAAGCCCGGAGATGGCATCATCCACTCTTGGCTCAACCGCATGCTCTTGCCTGATCAGGTGGGAACTGGTGGAGACTCGCACACACGCTTCCCGCTGGGCATCTCATTCCCCGCCGGCTCAGGTCTCGTGGCCTTCGCGGCGGCGCTGGGCTCAATGCCGCTGGACATGCCGGAGTCGGTACTTGTTCGTTTCAAGGGAGAGATGCAGCCTGGCATTACCCTGAGAGATCTGGTCAATGCCATACCCCTTGCGGCCATCAAGACAGGTGAGTTGACAGTCGAGAAGGAAGGCAAGAAGAATGTCTTCTCAGGTCGAATCATCGAGATCGAAGGGCTGCCCAAGCTCAAGGTCGAGCAGGCCTTTGAGCTGAGCGATGCCACAGCTGAGCGATCGGCGGCGGGCTGTACGATCTTGCTCGATGAGGAGCCCATCACGGAGTATCTCAACTCCAATATCGTCATGCTGCGGTGGATGATCGCGAGCGGCTACGGTGACGTGCGTACACTCGAGCGGCGTGCGCAGGGCATGGAGAAGTGGCTCAAGAACCCACAGCTTCTTCGTCCTGATGCAGACGCAGAGTATGCAGCTGTCATCGAGATTGATCTCGCGGATGTCACCGAGCCTATCTTGGCTTGTCCGAACGATCCGGACGATGTGAAGGTGCTCTCAGAGGTCGCCGGCACCCACATTGACGAGGTCTTCATTGGCTCTTGTATGACCAACATTGGACACTTCCGTGCGGCATCGAAGCTGCTCACGGCCTTCGGTCAGCCAGCACCAACGCGACTCTGGATTGCGCCACCGACCAAGATGGATCAAGCGCAGCTCACTGCGGAGGGAATCTACTCCGAGTTTGCGGGCTCCGGTGCCCGAACAGAGACCCCTGGTTGTTCGCTGTGCATGGGCAACCAAGCGCGTGTAGCGCCGGGTGCGACGGTCGTGTCGACCTCGACGCGGAACTTCCCGAACCGTCTGGGTAAGGGTGCGAATGTCTACCTGTCTTCGGCTGAGGTCGCTGCAGTGTCAGCGATTCTGGGTCGAATCCCGACGACAGAAGAGTACATGTCCTACGCAGAGAAGCTCGACGGGCAGCGAGACGAGATCTACCGCTACCTGAACTTCAATGAGCTCCCACTCTACACCGATGCAGCAGCAGCAGCAGAGCGGCCATCGCTGACATAAGCGGTGTGCCCTCAGCGGCGTGCCATCAGTGCCGGTATACCCATGACCACTGCTGGTAGGTGTGCGACCAACCAGTATGTCCCGGCATAGGCGAGGGCTGCAGACTCATTGGCGCCGAACAATGGTAGGACCAATGCACTGGCTGCTGCCGGACCTGCCGCCATGGTCGGAGGCAAGACAAATGCGGCCAGCGAGGCGATTCCCAAGACCATCGATGCCGCAGCGATGGGGTTGTCCAGGCCGGCACCGCTCGCTTGCATGGCCAGGCTGAATGCGGCGACGACGAGGACGACCTGGGCCGCAGCAGCAGCGGTCTGTACGCCCAGGTAGCGCACGTCGCGAACAATCGCGGATGTCTCGACTACCGTCTGCTTGATGAGCTGGGTGAAGGCGTTCGGGCTCGGTGGGTCTTGTTCCCAGCGCTTGCCCAGTAAGGCCATGGTGCCGAGCACCAAGCAGCCGAGAGAAATACCCGCTGAGATCCACACTACAGCTTGGGATGCGTCCCCCACGATGCTTGCCCACTGGGCTGCACCTAGGCCCATTACTGCAAGCAGAAAGAAGGCGAAGAGGGCAGCCTCGAGAAAGCTTGTCACGCCTACAGCTGCTGTCCCAACGGGTACTGGGACTTTACACTCGCGCTCCATGAAGGCGATGGCTGCGAGGTCGCCCGCGCGCGCGGGAAGTGCGAGGTTGAGTACACCTGCCGCGAGACCGAGAGAGATCACATTCTGAACTGGAGGTCGCGGCCTCGGGAGCGCAAGCCAGAGTCTCGTCTCGTGCACCAGGAGCGAGAGTGTCTTGAAGAGCAACGCTGCTATCAACCACTTGATTGAGCCTTGCTCGAGGGTCTGCAGTACTCCCGACCAGTCCACATCATGAACCAAGAGTAGGAGAATCAGACCAGAGAACAGCAGCTGTAAGACCAGGCGTACTGGTCCTCGGCTCAGAACTTCTCGCATTCGATCTTCAGCTCAAAGTTACCCACTGCTGCACCCTTGCCATCGACCGCAACCAGGTAGGTCTCCTCCCGCTCTGTAGCGACCATACGGACGCCTCCACCGCGGGGTGTCTGGTCTTCTTGGCACTCTCCGACCCGCGCCGCATGAGCCTTCTTGGGGCACTCGAGATCTTTGTCATTCCAGCGCAGCGCGAACACATCCAGGTCGACACAGTCACTCTTCAGCTTTGCGACTGCTGTGGTTCGCTTCGGAACACGAACCCTGTAGACCATCTCGGGACCACCGTGACCACCTTCGCTAGAGATGGCAAAGCAGGTCGCTCGTCGGTAGAATTCGTCGTTCCAGTTCGATCGGCCCATCTTGTTGTTGCCGCGAACTTCGGAGCCACACTCTAAGTTTGCGGTGACGCAGCGCTTTGGCTTGCGGCTCGGAGACATCACGTCGCAGTCCATTGTCACCGGCTCCCACTCTTCATTCACAAGCTCCAGCGCAGGGATGAATTTGGCCATGAAGGGGCCGAACGCATCACAGCCACTGAGTCCGAGTACGAGCGGCAGGAATATCATTCGATGAACTCTTCTCTCAGGAGTCCGTACATTGTGCTGTCGGCCGTCTCGCCGTCCGCATTTGTACCGCCCCGTAGGATGCCTTCAGCTTGGAAGGCCAGGCGACCGAGCACCTTCTTTGCTCCATCGTCGCCTGCGTGGACCCTAGCCTCGAAACGACTGACATCAGGAAATGCCTGGCTGAGATAGGAGAGCATGGCGTGGAGTGCTTCTGTGGCGAGCCCTTGGCCGGCGACCTCGGGGTGCAGGACCCAGCCAACCTCCATCGCTGGGGGTGAGAGCCAGACCTGCCTGAAGGCGAGGCCTCCGATCAGTCGGTGTTCGAAGGTCACGCCGAGATCGCATCGCGGAGGTCTTCCGTATCTGGCGATCGTGTCGGCCATGTACCGAGCTACAGAGGCAGCATCAGTACCGCCCAGCCAGTTGCCGTACCGGTGTGCGGAGTAGGCACTGGTGAACTCGTGTACATCGCGAAGGTCGCTGACAGCCATGGGCCGAATCACCAATCGCTCAGTCGTAATCTTGGGTGGGTTCCAGCCGTTCATTAGCTTGGTTCTCCTGTGGGGCCGCCAGCAGTCTTCCAGGCAGCCAGGCCACCGTTTAGCGACCAGGTTTCATCGAGGCCCCGGTGACGCAAGAAGCGGACGACACTCTCGCTGTTGCCCGTGTCCTCACACACAACGGCGATCGTTGTGTCTGGGGGAAGCTCAGCGATGCGAATTCCAATCTCATGCCAGGGAATGTGTAGTGCGCCGGGGATGACTGCTTGTCCGTCAGTTGCATCGAGCACACAGCCAGTCTCGAGGAGCGGCAGTGCGTCTGCAGCATTCATCCCGATTGGGCCGGGGTCAAAGTCATCAGGAACGGAGATGTCGATCCCCTTGTTTGTCTGCGCTGAGGCGGCATCACGCTCGGCGTGTCCGGTCCACTTCTTCGCTTCTTGAGCCTGGACCGCGCGTGCCACGCCGCCGAGAACCTTGAACGGAAGGTTGAGCATCTTGCCAATCATGCCGGTGACTATACCTCTTCTGTGGCGCGGCTGGTGCGCCGATTGAGTGCTTTCAGTGCTTGAGGGTGTGGTAGCTCTTCGCAGACCCACTTCCAGTTACCGTTCTTGGTGCCCGGTGTGTTCATTCGTGCTGTGGAGTCTAGCTCGAGGATGTCCTGCAGCGGCGCGATGGCCCACATGGCCTCAGAGGCCCAAGCCACCTCAAGCATGGCCTGGGCGGGGCGGGGGCATGGATCACTGAGGCCCAAGTGAGCCTCAAAGCGGCGACGTGTCTCAGGCTCTGCATTCTGGTACCAGCCGTGTGCGGTGTCGTTGTCATGAGTGCCTGGATACACAACCCAGTCTGTCGTGGTGTAGGGCGGACGGTAGGTGCTCTCCGCGCTGTCGAAGGCAAATTGCAAGATCTTCATTCCTGGCCATGACAGGGAGTTGCGCAGCTGGATGACCTCCTCTGTGATGTCACCGAGGTCTTCAGCGATTGCATCGAGTTCTGGAATGGCGCTCGCGAGGGCAGCGGTGAGTGCATGGCCTGGTGTGTCTCTCCATGAGCCTTGGCGTGCATCTCCTCTGGCTTCAGCTGGAATGGCCCATGCGGAAATGAGGCCGCGAAAATGGTCAATGCGAATGGTGTGGTGGCGGCCCATCGAGAGGCGAACACGGGCTATCCACCAGCTGAAGTTCTCCTTACTGTGGGCGGGCCAGTCGTAGTGGGGGTTGTTCCACCACTGTCCTGTCGAGCTGAAGTCATCAGGTGGTGCACCGGTTGTTGGGTCTGGTCGCTCACTGGTGTCAAAGCAGAACAGGTGGCGGTGGGTCCAGGTGTCTGCACCGTCACGGCAGACAAAGATTGGAAGATCTCCGATAATTTTAACGCCGGCCTCTTCGGCGTAGGTCTTGATGGCTGACCACTGCTGACTCACCTGGCACTGATCCCTGCGCTCCGCATGGATCTGATCAGCCAGCTTCTCTGTCCAGTGTGCGATGGCCTCAGGATCACGTCGCCTGAGCTCAGGTGGAAAGTCCCACCAGCCCCGCACGGACAGGTGCGTTCTGATGGCATGAAAGAGCGCCCAGTCGTCGAGCCATGGGCTTTTCTTAGCAAAGGCTTCGATGTCTTCAGGTGTGGGCTCTGGCTCATCGTCATCGATTAGACGGGTGTCCATGGCAAAGGCGCTCGGGCTGTCGTACGGGCTGCCTTCAGCGCTCGGTGGATGCAGGGGCAGCACCTGCCAGAGGCTACACTGACTCTCTGCGAGCCAGTCAATCCATACACGCGAAGCACTGCCCAGGCCGCCGGGCGAGGGCAGAGAGGTAGGGTGCAGTAGGATTCCGGCCCGTCTCACCCCCGCGATCTATCACGGGACGATAGGATGGACTCGTGCGTATCTTGATGGCATCCCGGCGTTTTCCGCCGGACGTGTACTCGGGCACGGAAACGGTGTTCCAGGCATTGTATGAGCGAGCACGCTCAAAGCATGAAGTGCGCTTGGTTGCAGGCTGGGGCACTGGCCGAGATCGCATTCCGGCTGAGGCTGTTGGTGTGCGGCTCCGTGGCATGAGCAAGACCAATCAGTGGGTAGCCATGGCCCGTGCGATTCGAGCTGAGGTCAAGCGCTGGAAGCCAGATGTGGTGCTGAGCAACAACATAGAGGTCCCACCGACGGGAAGGCCCACCGTCTGTATTGTCCATGATCTCAATTTTGGTGAGCCGGGTGGTCGACCCGTCGGTGCGAGCACGGAGACTTGGAGCAGCCGTGCGCGGCGGACGTTCTACGGAATGCGGAGTCGGGGTCTGAATCGGGTGATTACGGTCAGCGAGGCTTCTCGGATGGCGCTCCTCGATGCGGGTGTGAGTGACGACCGGATTGTGGTGATTCGAAATGGTGTGGACATCAATCGCTTTGTGGCGAAACCGAGGGGTGAGGAGACAGACTCTGTGTCGTTTGCTTATCCCTCGCGAATTCTGCCAGGTAAGGGCCAGCACCTCGCAATCGATGCAGTGGCACGCCTTCCGCGGTTTCACAAGCGGCGAGCAGATCTCCATATTGTGGGTGCTACAGCAGATCCTGTGTACTTAGATCAGATTCGAGTGCAGGCCTTCAATCAGCCGGTGCGATTTACACTCGATGTGCCCGACATGGTGCCGCACATCCAGGCTGCAGATGTGGTTCTCTTTCCGACCGTCATGGCCGAGGGGTTTGGCTTCACTGCTGTAGAGGCCATGGCATGTGGACTGCCGGTGATTTGGTCAGATCAGCCGGCGATTCGTGAGGCAACCGGAGGGATCGGGATGGCCGTCCCGCCTGGTGATGTCGAGGCGATGCGCGCCGCGATGAAGCACCTGATGGACTCGCCTGAGGAGCGTGCAGCAATCGGAGAGCAGGGTCGCGACTGGGTCGAGCAGAACCACAGCTGGGATGGTGTCTGGGCTCACTATGAGCGAGAGCTCTCCGCAGCCATCGCCGCTGTCCGGTAGACTGTGCACATGAATCAGATGTCGCTCGATCTGCCTGATGGCAGCGTCCGTGCTCAGCCTGCGTGGTCTCGAGCCGAGATTACCCAGGCTGTTGTGGAGATCCTGGATCACTTTGCGGACCGGCTGCCGGCTGATCAAGATGCTGACATCGTCCTCAAGCCAAACCTGAACAACGATCTGGTTGCACTCACCGGAAACAGCACTGACTTGAGAGTGCTGGCGGCCATCATAGAGGCGCTGCAGGGCAGGGGTTATCGCCATCTGACGATTGCGGATGGCTCTAATGTGGGTGTCGATCGCCGCGGGATTGATACCTTCGGCCGCTTGCGGATCACCGCCTTGGCGGAGCGGGCTGGGGTCGATGTCTTCAACCTCAATACAGGAGAGGGGTGTGAGGTCACCCTCCACAGCGGAGCCAGACCTCAGCTCTCGAAGCGCATCCTCAGCTGTGACTTTCTGATCAGTGTGCCGACCATCAAGACTCATGTCGAGGCAGGCATGAGCTGTGCGATGAAGAATTGGGTGGGCATTGTGGTTGGGCAGGACAAGCGGCAGATGCACTACGATCTGAATCGCAACATCCAAGCCATACATGAGCATGTGCAGCCAGACTTGGTAATTGTCGATGGAGTGATCGGAATGGAAGGCAATGGACCGGGTGATGGTGACCCGGTTCGACTCGGAATGTTGGTCGGAGCAGACTCAGCGCCGCTGTGTGATCTGGCGGTCGCACGGATGGTCGGCTTGTCAGTGGATTCGATTCCCTACCTCGGGCATGCGATAGAGGAAGGGATGCTGAGTGTGGAGCATGTACAGGCTGTTGAGGACGCTTTTGACCTTGTCCATTCTGTGCAGGCAGCGCCCCCGCGGAGTGCCTTGGCTAAGCTCTCAGAGGACCCCCGACTGATGTGGCTCAAGCGCGCGGTTCGGCCACTGACCGACCAGCCGGCGGTCGCGAGTGCTGCGTATAAGCTCGGCGTCATCCAGGACGTCTACAGTCCGGATGACGATGGGATCAAGGGTGTGCGCCGGGCAGACTCAGACTGCGGTACCTGCACCGCTTGTGCTGACGTCTGTCCAACAGGCTTGAGTGTAGAGCGTATTGGTGTCGATACCGAGCTGCCAGAATGCATAGGGTGTCTGTACTGCTGGTGGGTGTGTCCGGATGAGTCCATTGTTTTGGATGGCCCTCTGCTCGCTATGGAGCGCCAAGCAGAGCGCTACAAATCGGCCATTGAGTCGCTTTAGATAGGTGCAATTGGCGTCGGTGTTGGGCATAATGCGTGCTCAGGAGACCCAATGACTTTTATAGATAGCTCTCGCCGCCGCTTTGTAGCACTCACTGGAACAGGACTGCTCGGTCTCTTGAGTGGTTGTGTGGCCAAGAAGAACCCGGACTCGGGCATGGGTACACCCTCTGATGCGGATGCGGATGCGGATGCGGATGCGGATGCGGATGCGGATGCGGATGCGGATTCCGACACCGATGCGGACGCCGATGCCGATGCCGATGCCGATGCAGATGCAGATGCGGACGCCGATGCAGATGCGGACGCCGATGCGGACTCCGATG
>Ga0315315_10001119_pt1 | contig 24381 bp, 18 predicted proteins | sample M140m3416metaG_FD_203699 | JGI IMG/M metagenome (GOLD analysis project Ga0315315, IMG submission 203699) | Ammonia-oxidizing marine archaeal communities from Monterey Bay, California, United States - M1 40m 3416 | ecosystem: Environmental > Aquatic > Marine > Intertidal zone | place: USA...
TGATCTCGAGTCCGACCATTCGGATAGGTAAACTGACCATCGAGCTGACCCAGCTCCACACTCAGCGTCTGGCCAGACACCTCGGTGTGACACTGCATACACTGCGCCGATGAAGGCACCGTCCAGTACCGATCATCGAGCTCAATACTCGCACCACCGCGGTCGTAGGTCGCAAATGTGCCTCCGGCATCCCAGGCATAGCTGTAGCCAGCCCAGCCGCCGTCCTCATGGCGCACCATCAGGCGTGTCTCGAGGCGCTGGTCATCCATGCTGAACTGCTTGACGAGGACCGATCCCACAGGGAAGTCCAGCTGCCCATCCGGTGCAACCGTGACCACCTCTCCATCCGGAACCGCCATCCATCGAGACTTGTCAGCGCCATCAGACCAGAAGGGCAGATTGACACCGTACGGTACCAAGCCCTCCGCCGGCACAGTCGCGTCGTCCGGATCCACACAGCCCGTCTCGCTCAGGTAGGTCGGTATGGTCTCGCTGGGCGCACCCACACCCTCCTCAACCCTGAAGATGATGCCGTCGTAGTAGCTGAGCACATAGACCTCACCCATCGGATCTTGGGCAAATCCCGAGAAGTACTTGCCGACCTGATGTGTCAGAGAGACCGGCGTGGGCTCAGCAGTCACCGGATCCCACTCAATGGCCCACAGCACACCCGTGTAGAAATCCGAGTACAGCACAGACCCCTTCAGTGAGGGGACAGCATCTCCGCTATACACCGGTCCAGCGACGACAGAGGCGCCGCCAGGATTTGGATACTCAATGATGGGGTCGATCAGGTCTGGACTGTCACACGGTGAGGTCGCGTAGCAGTGGGTCCCCTCCTTGATGTTCCAGCCATAATTTCCGCCAAGCTCGACCCGATCGATCTCTTCCCATGAATACTGCCCGACATCACCCACCCACAGGTCACCCGATGCCATATCGAAGTGAAAGGCGAAGGGATTGCGGAGGCCCCAGGCATAGATCTCCGCTGCACCGCCGCCATCAGCGAACGGATTGTCATCAGGCACACGGTAGGGAAGCCCAGAGTCAACATCGATACGTACGATCGATCCCAGCACGGTGCTCGTGTCTTGGCCAGCCCCTATCGGATCTCCAGCAGAGCCTCCGTCGCCGAGTCCCCAGTACAGATATCCATCTGGACCAAAGGCCAGCTGACCACCGTTGTGGTTGGAGTAAGGCTGGTCGACCTCCATGATGATGGTCTCTGAATCTGGATCAAAGACCGCGTCAGACTCGCTCCACTCAAAGCGAGAGACGCGGCTCACCAAGATGCCGTCCACATACTCAGTGACGTAGGTGAAGAGATAGCCGTTGTCTTGAAAGTCAGGGTGTATGGCCATGCCCAGCAGACCCATCTCAAAGCCCGTGTCCAGCCGATCTCCTATCTGCAGCACTCGAGTCTGCTCCTGCGCCACCGGGTCGTTGTCAAAGCGCCACACATCTCCATCTTGCTCAGCGACATACCAGTAGCGATCGTAGCGAGGCTCGATGACCATCGCGACCGGTTGATAGACCATGACGTCATTGAATGTCCGCGACAGCACCACATCCGTCCCAGCTTCCGGGCGTGCAGGAGCGAGACAAGTGGTGTTGCTCGGGCGTGCGTCCAAGCCGAAGGGAGGAGGGTCGCCGGTGTCATCTGAATCAGCGTCTGCATCTGCATCTGCATCTGCGTCTGCGTCTGCGTCTGCGTCCGCATCTGCGTCGGCATCTTCAGTGCTCTGACAGTCACCGGCCTCATCTCGAGCGTAGCCATCACCGCAGTCTTCTTCAGACTTTGTCGAGCCACAGCCCAGCACAGTCAGCGCAACAAGAATGGATCGGTACATCTTGTCCTCCGTTGCCAACAACGTAGCAAGCATGGACACAGCCTGCCGACAATGCAAAGGTGACCCTCACAAAACAGGGGAGAGACTGTGAGCGACGACCAGAACACCAATGCACCAGATGGCGAGACCCCGACAGTCATGACCGAGCTTGTCTCTCCCACCGAGCAGATCGGACGCAATGTCATGACGGCACTGGGCGATGCTGACGCCGTGGCCGTGCTGACCACACTCGTACCCGGTGTCGGCAGCGACCGAGTCGTCTCGGTGGGACTCACCGCCCAGCAGATGCACGAGGTCGGCGTGCTGCTCAATGAGATCGAGACTGAAGACGAAGAGGCAGCAAATGATGAGCAGCGCTGCATCGGCTTTCAGTGTCGCATCGAGAAGGACTGAGTCGTGAAGCTCTTCGCCACATACTGCTCAGCCAATAAAGACCCCGCCTCAGGAACACTGCCCGCCGTCGAGCGCTACACCTCTGACCGAATCAATGGCGTGTACGCCAACGCCAAGTCCGCAGATGCACGCTTCGCTATTCTCTCCGGACAATTCGGACTCATTGGCCCAGATACCGCTCTGGAGTACTACGACCACCTGCTACAGCCCGACGAGATTGAGCCCATGACCGCTCAGGTCGCGGCAACCCTCAAGGAGTGGGGAGTCACTCAGGTACACTGGTTCAGCGTCGCCTTCGAGATGGATCCCAATGTTCGACGCTACAAGTCCGTCGTCGAGGCTGCTGCAAGCGTCCACAGCATCAGCTTCGAGCTCGAGATCTGGGAGCCAACCGGTATGCTCGGACTCGTCTGAGTACCGCCGCTCTCAGCCGCCAAACAGGCCCAGAGTATTGCCCTTGCCCTCGAATGGGTCCGCTGCAGGAATGACCACTGAACTGGGGTCACGAGCCCGAATCGGTTTGGCCGGCCAGCCGAGCTCTCGGAGGGTATTGGCGATGGTGTCCGCCATCAACGCATGACCTGCCTGACTCGGATGCATCTCATCGAGAAAGAGGAAGTGACGCCCGTCTCGAGCGAACGCCGCTGGGAGATCGATCAGGGGTGCGCCACAAGACTCAGCCACTGCGCGCATGACCTGCCGATATGGCACCCACGGCGGGTCACTGTGCCCGCCCTGGAGGTCGTGCCGGTTGGGTAGAATCACAAAGGCCACGCCACCGTCCCGAGCAGCCATGGTGGTACAGAATTCGGTGAGATTCCGCGCATAGTCACCGATAGGCACACGGCGATTTCCGCTGGGCGCCTGACGCTTGAGCTCCATCCAGCCCACACGGCTCGACTCGTTCTTGCGCAGCCAAAACTCAAGCAAGCGGTACACAGCACTGTGCTCGAGGACAGCCTCTGCAGACGCCACCCCTGACCGCTGCCAGGCCGCGTAGGTCGCTATCTGATCGGCATCGACAAAGGTGTCGAAGTTGTTGTCCGACCACAAGGTCATCACCAGCAGAAGATCTGGGTCGAGCGCGAGCCCACGGCCCCACAAGACATTCAGCGCTTGAGTCGATGAGTATCCAGGGACACCACCGTTGATGACCTCGACATCAGTCCCAGAGAGACCCGACTCCAGCTTGGCAGTGAACACATCCTGGTCACCCACGCCGAAGCCATAGACGCTCGAGTCGCCGAGCGCGAGCACACGCTGACCCGTCTTCCCGCTCCGCTCACGGTCACGAAAGCCCGCAGCATTGATGGACACCGCACCCCCAGGCCCATCGCGCTCACCTGGTGCGAGCTCCCAGAGCAAGAAGGGCGACCCTCGCATCATGATCGCTGTGGCATCACCCTCCGTGGGCTCCAATTCACCCTGCAAGAGGCCACCACTCGGCGCAACCAGACGGCACACAAGCTCGACCGCACCCAGGCCGAGCGCAGTGGCGAGCAGTGTAAAGAGAATCTTCGCGCGAGCAGTCATGACCAGATTGTACGCCCAGCTCAGCCGGACACCTCAAACCGAATGCCGACCCTGGGCAGCCGAGCGAGCAAGGCATCCCCCATAAAGCCCCCCGGCGTCAGCACACCATAGGTCTCCGGAAGCGCATCCTTGGCCAGCGCAACCGCCGTCTGGGCGAGCATCCTGCTGGTGGCCAGATATCCAGGATCTCCCTCAGCCTTTACATCCACCGTGACCTGCTGGTCTCCACGCTTCCCAATCACACGGGTAGAGAAGTGCCCCTCCCGACGCTGCTGCTCGGTCGGACCGTCACCGGGTGCAGGCAGCACCCGGCCCACAGCCAGCCATCGAGTAAAGGGGATGGCCATGACCGTCACAAAGACCCCGAGGGCGAGGCGCATCACCTGCGCGCGAAGCCAGCCACCGAGACCACCGCCGGTACCCATCGCCTCGACGTATGAGAAGTCCTCTCCCCAAGGCATGCCCTGCAGTGCATGAGAGCGCCGAACTACCCGCGTGTTGCAGCCCGCCATGATGAAGGGTGTCACCCAGGTCTGGTGCTCGGGCCAGTACTCGACGACCTTGCTGTCGTTCTTGTCTGGCCCGGTACCACCAGGAACCAGCGCGTAGGGGTTGCCCATCAGACGTAGAATCGAGCGGTCGTTTCGAATGCTGTCAAAGAGCAACGCCATCGATGCCACCGTGCCACCAGAGAAACCACCCTTCATTCGACGGGTCGCCGTCTTCACGGTTGTTGCCGGCGCACCCCACTCAGCCTGGGCCGCACGCTGCAGCGCGTAGACGCCGATGTCGAAGGGTATCGAGTCAAAGCCCGCCGCATGCACAATGCGGACGCGCTTGGCCTGAGCCTGTTCGTGGTGGGCATCGATGTTCTTGCGCATCCAGTTGACCTCTCCGGTGAGGTCACAGTAGTCGGTGCCCTGGGCCATCACGGCCGCCACCATCGCATCGCCGAGACGGCCATAAGGGCCCACAGTTGTGCACACCACGCGCGTCCGCGCTGCGAGGACGCCCATGCTCTCGGCGTCCTCCACATCCGCAGTCACCAGCGGAATCTCTGATGCTTCCGGAAAGCGGGTCGCGATGTCCGCACGCACAGCCTCTAGCTTGTCCAGACTGCGACCAGCCATGGCCCACTTCAGCCCAGGCTCGGGAAACTCGAGCAGAGCCTCAGCAACAAGCCGACCGGTGTACCCAGTGGCACCAAAAATAATGAGATCAAAATCACGCATAGCGGCCCACTAACCCGCGGGCCGCTCAGCCAAGTCCGTGCCTACTCGAAGATCAGCTCACCCCTGCCACTGTAGCGATCCTCAGTTGGAATCTGCTCGAAGCGGTAGATGTCGTCTTCCTCGAGCGTCGCGCGGACTGGAGAGTCCGAGCCGATGAGGAGCTTGTACTCACCCTCGTCCTTGTCTTCCACACAGCTGTTCGGGAAACCATCGACCACAAGCCGGTACTCACCAGGCTCGAAGGTGTACTCGATTGCCGGGCACCGGTAGCGCGGCGGTGGGTAGGAACAGTCGAAGACATCGTCAGCAGAGACCACCATGCAGGAGTCCTCGTCAATGATGTGTAGGCGCGGGTCGAAGGCGGTGTCCAGTGACACGGTGTCGACTGCAATCTCGAGGGTCGTGGGCTCATCAAGCTCGATGCTCCAGACATCAGCCTTCTTGCCGTCGCAGGCGACCTCTTCTGTGATTGTCGGCGCGCCATCAGGCGTCAGGGCGTCTGTAGCGAAGGTGTAGCCAGCATCACAGTACTCAACGAGCACGTCGTCCCCGTTGTTCGAGCCCTCACGCTCGACACCCCAGCGGAGGCGCTCCTCACTGCGCGAGAACACACCCAGATCATCCCCACCATCAGCGTGACTCAGGACACGGACATATGGGCCGCCAGTGCCGTCAAACCAGTCTGCATGGTAAGAGACAAAGAGCGCGTCAGCATAGCTGCTCATGGTGCCCCAGTTGTCGACCTCAAGAGTCTCAGCATGCGCGAGCATCATCGTGTGGAGATCGCCATCTGTACGGAGCAACTTGTAGTCCGAGATGTAGCAACCCGTCGTCGAGTTGTCCTCAGTCAGCGTGCCCTCGATGTTGAAGGCAAAGTCACACCCATCGCAGTCTCCAGTGTACGGCGTTCCCGTGACTTCAACACTCTTGGCGCAGACAAGTTCGTCGTCTACCCAGCTCTCAAAGCTGACCTCGAGACTCACACCAACGAGGTCTCCCAGAGACTCCACTGGCGTGGTGTCGGCATCGGCGTCCGCATCGGCGTCCGCATCGGCGTCCGCATCGGCGTCCGCATCGGCGTCCGCATCGGCGTCATGGGAAGGAAGCTCAGAGAGATCCTGTGCTGCTTCTTCATCAGCAACACCACCAGCAATCTGACCCTGACAGCCAGACAAAACAACAGCAAAACCGACAATCAAGCAGCGCATAACAATCCTCCGACGGGAACAGAACTTCCCAGGTTTGCCGCCTGTATGACATCAACGGGTCACCCACTGTGACAGTGATGTGACGTGTCAGAACAATGTCAGCCGAGCTGCGCTCAGCCCAACCTCAGTCAGAGGTCTCTTGGGTCAGTCAAGGTTCCAGTCACCGCACTCGCAGCTGCCACAGCAGGGCTCACCAAGTAGACAGGACCGGGCGCTCCCATGCGGCGATCGAAGTTGCGATTTGTTGTGCTCGCGGTGGTCTCACCAGGGAGCGGAACACCCGGACCATTGCCGATACAGCTGCCACAACCCGGCGGAGAAATGACCGCACCAAGCTCACGGAAGACTGCAAGAATGCCCTCGCTCTCCGCCTCTTGAGCCACAACCTCACTCGATGGCGTCACCGTCACACGGACCCCTTCACGAATCTGACGACCTCGCAGAACGTCTGCAGCGGCGCGAAGATCAGTGATCGACCCGCCTGTACAAGAGGCAATCACCACGTTGTGAATGTCCACATCAGCGGCACTCTCCAGACTCATGCGATTGCGAGAGTCACCGGGCGTGGCCACAGTCAGCGGGACCGTGTCGAGATCAATATCAATCACGCGCTCGTAGCTTGCACCCTCATCAGGCTCGACCATCCAGTCAGCATAGTCGTTTCCACGACGCTCCTTGAGGAATTCACGGAGCGGAGCGCAGGGCTCGACCACACCGGTCATCAGGCCACCCTCGACGGTCATGTTCGTGATGACACTGAGCTCATCAACGTTCCACTGGTCGAGACCCGGACCACCCAGCTGAATCACGCAGGTGTCTGTGGGTCCCGTCCGCCAGTGCTCTTCGCGGAAGTACGGGTCGCCGATCAGGTGAAGAACGAGATCCTTCGGACTCAGGATGCCCTTTGCATCACCGGAGACCAAGACGCGGACGACCTTGGGAACCGTGACCGGAATCAAGCCCGTGCGAAGCGCAAAGGCCATCGCAGTCGAGCCGACACCAAAGGCAAAGGCATTGAGCACACCTGCTGTCGGACTGTGAGAGTCGGTCAGGACAACCACGTCGCCCGGCCGCGCATACTCTTCGACCACAATGCGATGACACACACCCGCCTGGTGCTCACGACCAGGACCGTGCAGACGAATGGAGTGAGCCTCGCAGGCCTCGACCATCTCAGCAGCCAGGCGCTTGGCAGGCTCGAGCCGTGATGACTTCACCGAGTCTGGGACCGTGGGCTGATCGATCAGCACAAAGTGGTCCTCGAAGGCTGCGCACTGCTCAGGATCTTGGACCGGAACCTTACCGAACGCGTCTTCGTACAGCGCCATGACCATCCCAGCCGTGTACTCGTGCATTCCACGGAAGCCCGCACGACACAGCACCTGGTCTCCAGGGCCCACAGCATTAATGCCAAACCGAGCCCCACCCTCGACGCCAGGACGACCGCCAGCCCAGGCCCGAGCCGCAGCAATCTTCTCGACAACATTCAGCGGGCGCGCAGGGGTGTCCGTCTCATACCAAGGGTCAACCTGTCCATCGAGCCAGGCCGTCGCATAGGGCAACAAGCCACCGCGGTGCGCCACTTGATTGAAGAAAGGTGGGAGCTCATCGAAGAACTCGCGGGTGTCGACATCCTCGCCACCGCGCAGCCTGTCCACCACACTGTAGTCGGTGGTGAAGGGCATACCGGCATAGACCATGTTCTCTTGAAAGATGCGCTGAAAGCTGCGTGCAATGACGAGCTCGATCCCCGCACCCTGGTGAGCAACAACCGCCACCTCTCTCGATGAACCCGAGCCATAGGCGTCGCCACCGACCACGACCTGGAAGCCACCAGAGCGAACCTGATCCTTCGCAACCGTCTCCTTGAAATTCTCAAGGAAGTAAGGACCAAGAATACTCGGCGTGTAGCCAAGCGTGCAGGCCCTGCCCGAGATCATGGCGTCTGTATTCACGCCATAGTGCATGCTCGCATCCGCCGATAGGCTGAGATCCAAGCCCCCAAACTGCTCAGCAATTTGGTCTGCGTCCTCAGTGAGGTAAAGAATTCGTCCTTCAAGCTTCATGATACCGGCCTCTCAATCATCGGACCTGTGTACCCTACCGCGGGAAGTCACTCAACCCTGCGGATGACCACGACCCTCCCCAGCAGTGCTGGAGGAACGGGCTGAGTAGGGGGTGTCATCTCGATGCGACGACCCACACCCTGGACCAGCGCCAGGCCCGTGTCCAATTCAACGAAACCCTTGGTTCTAAGTGAACCATGCGCGCGAAGCTGCGCCTCCACATCAGCCTGAGTCTGACCCGCTTCAACCGCTACTTCGAAGGACTCAAATGCCTCATGTAGGTGGTCATGATCACAGTCGTGGTCCCCACAATTATGCGGCGCCTCGGCACGCGGTCCACGCTCAGCGAGAAGTAGCCGAGGATCCACACGTCCAAAGCTCGCCGCCACTGTGGGCGTTCCAGGGTTGAAGGCGCTCGCCTTGGCCTTCAGGGTCTCAACCTCTGCAGCCTCGACAAGATCAACCTTGTGCAAGACAATCAAGTCTGCACTCTCGAGCTGTTCTGTGAATGTTCCAGAGAGATCGCGACCCTCTTGTAGTTGCTCAGCATTGACCACGACAACCACAGCCTCCTCGCTGACCCAGTCGCGAATGGGCGGCTGCCAGAACGTGATCTGGACATCATGAGGGATGGCGACCCCTGAAGTCTCAATGACAATACGGTCAGGGTCGACCTGCTCCTTGAGCATAATTAGCGTGTCGTAGAGTTCATCGTTGAGCGCACAGCAAACACAGCCTCCAGCAAGCTCCACAAAGGCCTCTTCTCCACCACCGAGCATGGCCTGATCAATACCCAACTCACCGAGTTCGTTGGACACAAAGGCAACACGCGCGCCCGCAGCCTGAGCCTCGTCGAGGAGCTGACGAACCAGCGTGGTCTTGCCGCTTCCTAAGAAGCCGCTCACCACCAAACAGGGAATCGGACGGTCACTCATCTGAGCCCCCTAACTTGAGCGCCCTGAACAGCCCGCAGACAAGGGCTCACCTAAAGCGAAAAAGAGGTCTACGATCTAAGTGGCTGTCGTGACAGAACTTTCCGTGGTTGTCCACAAGCTATTGACGATAAAAGGCGTTTGCAGGGGATCCATGGCTTCGCTACACCGTGAGTGCTCCTCAGGACAGTAGCCATTTTGAAAGCGGAAATCCCCGTATCCGCCGACGGAAAACTGTAGCTGTTCCCTATTCCCTGAACCTGTACCGGCCTACACCGGGGGAGCACCTCTTGCGGATACTCGCGACCTAAGACAGCGGCTCAGCAGTCACAGGGTCTAGTCCTGCCTTCTCGCGGAGACCCAAGTCGAGCAAATGGCTCGGGCTCACATTCTTGATCGCAGCCATCATGTTGCCCTTGACCTTCGGATTGTCGTCATTCAGCTCGGTCAGCAGACGCTTGACCTTCTGCCGATGCATATTGTCCTGAGAGCCACACAGATCACACGGAATGATTGGAAACTGAACAGCATCTGCGTAGGCGGCGATGTCTTCCTCACTGCAGTAAGCCAGCGGACGAATGATGGTGTTCCTGTCGTCCTGTGAGCGCAGCCGCACAGGCATGGCCTTGAGCTGCCCTGAGTAGAGCAGGTTGAGCATCAAGGTCTCGATGATGTCATCGCGGTGATGACCGAGTGCGATCTTGGTACAGCCAAGCTCAACGGCCGCGTTGTACAGAATGCCGCGACGCAGCCGAGAACACAGCGAGCAATATGTATTGCCCTCGGGAATCTTCTCGGTCACGATCGAGTAGGTATCCTTGGTGAGCATCTTGTACTCGAAGCCCTCATCCTTGAGCCAGTCTTCGAGCAGATGACCCGGAAAACCGGGATGCCCTTGGTCCAGGTTGACCGCTACAATGTCGAACTTAAAGGGCACACGCCCCTGAAGCTTTCGCAGCAACTGCAGCATGACGTAAGAGTCCTTACCCCCTGACATACACGCCATGATCTTGTCGCCAGGCTCGAGGAGATCATGCTCCTTGCTGCACCGAGCCATGTGCCTCAGCAGCTTGCCTTCAAGACGGCTCATGGGTTCCTCCTGGGTCTAATGTGGTCCCATAATCAGCCGGCCGGATAGCCCAACAGACACCTGCGAGCCAACTGGGCTGGGGACGATTAGGTGTATTTTACCCACCGGAGAGTCCTATGCCTGCCATCGCTGTACAGGATCTACACAAGTCGTACGGAAGCCATGTGGCTCTCCGTGGCATCGACTTTGAGGTGGACCACGGCGAGGTCGTGGGGTTCTTAGGACCCAACGGTGCTGGCAAGACCACCACCATGCGAATCTTGACCGGCTTCATGGCGCCCACAGCAGGGACAACGACCATCGAAGGTCATGACGTGGTGGCCGAGCCCATCGCAGCCAGAACACGCATTGGATACCTGCCTGAGAACGCACCGATCTATCCAGACATGTCCGTCCACGCCTACCTCGAGTACATGGGGCAGGTTCGTGCACTGGGGACCGCCGAGCGCGCCCGTGCCATCGAGCGTGTCGCCGTGAAGACGGGCATCACCGGCCGCATGGCCCAGAAGGTGGGCGCACTCTCAAAGGGTTATCGCCAGCGCGTCGGTCTGGCCCAGGCCATGCTCCACGACCCCAGCATCCTCGTCTTGGATGAGCCAACCACAGGCCTGGACCCCAATCAAATCGTCGAGATCCGAAACCTGATTCGTGACATCGGACGACGAAAGACTGTGCTGCTCTCAACGCACATCCTCTCAGAGGTACAGGCCACCTGCGACCGGGTGCTGATCATCAATCAAGGCCGAATTGTCGCTGACGGTCGGACCGATGTGGTCACCGCTAACGAGCAGGGCGGCTACCTGGTCGAGGTCACCTTTGCACCCGGCACAGTCAACCCCAACCGTCGCAACCTCACCGTAGCGCTCTCCGAGATCAGCGGCGTCAATCAAGTCAAGCGACTCGAGGGTGAGTCTCTCGAGCACTTCCGCTACGAGATTCTCGCAGACCGCGACCTCCGTGCAGATCTGTTCCACTTCGCCGGTCAGCAGGGCCTGGTGATGCTGGAGCTCGCCCGTGCGCAGAGCAACCTGGAAGAGGTCTTCCGCCGCCTCACCACACGGTAAGGCCATGTCTGCTCGACCGCTCATCATCGGAACCGCAGGACACATCGACCACGGCAAGACCTCGCTGGTCCGGACGCTGACGGGCGTCAACCTGGATCGACTGCCCGAGGAACGAGAGCGTGGCATCACGATTGCACTCGGCTTTACACACCTCAGCCTAGGGGGAGACCGGCGCGCAGCCTTTGTGGATGTACCCGGTCACGAGAAGCTGGTTCGCACCATGATTGCCGGAGCCACCGGGCTCGATGCTGTCATCTTGGTGGTGGCAGCCAACGAAGGCGTGATGCCGCAGACTCGAGAGCATCTGGCCATCCTCTCGCTGCTCGGTGTCGCTCGCGGCTTTGTGGTGTTGACCAAGTGCGACTTGGTCGACGAGGAGACCCGAGAGTTCGCTGAGCTCGACGTCATGGACGCGGTGACGGGGACCTTCCTCGAGGGCGCGCCGATTCTCGGCACAGCACTCACAGACACCCCCGAGGGTATCGACAGAGTACTCGAGCAGCTGGTCGCCATTGCAGACGACCCAGATCGCTCTCGCAACAGCACCGACTGCTTTCGCCTCCCCATCGACCGCGCCTTCATACAGCGCGGGTTCGGCACCGTCGTCACCGGAACGGCAACAGGTAAGCCCATTAAAGATGGCGCCCAAGTCTGGATACAGCCGCTGGGAATCTCGTCTCGGGTTCGCGGCCTGCAGGTTCATGGTGAAGCAGTCACAACCACAGAGGCCGGTCAGCGCGTCGCGGCCAACCTCGCTGGTATCGAGCGGGATGACCTCGCCCGAGGGATGGTCGTCGTGAGCAACCAAGCCCTGACACCAGCATCCATGCTGGACGTGAGTCTCCAGATGCTTCCTGGGGCTGCGAGCATTCCTGCAGGCGGACATGTGCGACTGCTGGTCGGCACCGCGGAAGTGCTCGCCGTCGCGGACCCCATCGGCCAAGATGCCCTCAATGCAGGCCAGCATCAGTGGGTGCAGCTCCGTACAGAGACTCCAATACTCGCTCTCCCAGGGGATCGCTTCATCATCAGACGAGAGTCACCCATGGAGACCCTGGGCGGCGGCATTGTCCTCGATCCCTGGGCACCCAGGGCAAAGAGAAAGAATCACCCGGCGATCGTGGCAGATCTGGTCGCCCTCTCAGACGGGGACAAGGCCAGGCTGCTCCTGCGGGCCGGTCTGGCGGGCATGACGCCAGAGCAAGCCCAGGTTCGGGGACACCTGACAGGCACCACCCTCGGCGATCGCCTCCTGCACCCCGAGCACATCACGACACTCTCGGAATGTCTGTGCGCAGCACTGTCCATGTGGCACAAGAATCACCCACTTGATCCCGGTGCGCCGAGGCGCGCCCTGCACTCGGGTGCACTCGCAGCCTTGACTGAGCGGGCATTTGACGCCTTGATCGCCAAGCTGGTTGAGGACGACACTCTGGCTGTCTCGGGCCCAACCGTGCGGATGTCAGGCTTCTCTGTGCAGCTCGATTCAGCCCAGAAAGCCGCACACGACCAGATGGTCTCAACCCTCGCTGACGCAGGTCTCGAGGGTGAGCGCTTCGACATCCTCATCAAGAGTGTCGATGGCCTGCTCCAGCTGCTAATCGACAACGGCACCGCTATCCGAGTGGGCGAGCGAGTGGTCGCAGCCGCCAGACTCAACGATCTATCAGCACAAATTCAGACCTACTTCACGGGCTCACCGAGGCTCACTCCCAGCGACTTTAAGGCGCTCACGGGACTCAGCCGACGCACGGCCATTCCACTTCTCGAGTGGCTCGATTCACAGGGCATCACCCGCCGAGATGGTGACGCCAGGGTGGCTGGCTAAAAACACACCCCTCGCGCACGTGCGATCTGTCTGCTACGCTTCCCTGGATTGGAGGGGCAAACGGCCCATGGCACGACGCGCACTCAAACAAATACTTCTTCTCGCCTGCATCAGCCTGCTCGTGGTCTCCGGACGCGCCAGTGCTGAGGATGCCCAAGGCATACTCAAGGTGACCACCGACAAGGGAACAGCTGAGGTCTACCTCGGCATCGAAAAGATCGGTGAGACTCCCTTGAACGAGTACCTGGATGAAGGCTCGTACACCATCCGAGTCCTCAAGGACGGCTTTGAGCCCTTCGTGAGAAAGATTCACATCAGACCCAACCAGGCGACGGCGGTGAGCGCGAGGCTGTACCCAGGCAAGGGCTCAGTCGAGTTCTTGGTAGAGCCCTCAGGGGCCATCCTGACCCTCAATGGAGGCAAGGACACCTGGCCAACACCGGTGCGTCTCGATGAACTGAAGGAGCGGAAGTACACCTACACCATCACCGCACCTGGCCACGAGGTAGAGAAAGGCAGCTTCAGCTTTGTCAAGGGACACAACCTGCTGGTGACTGCGCGCCTGCAGAGCTCTGCTGGTCTGCTGAGCGTCCTCAGCCGCCCACGTGAAGCCATCGTCATCCTCGACGGCGAGCGTGTCGGACAGACGCCTCTGACCCTAGAGGAAGTCGAGTCTGGCGAGCACACCGTTCAGATCATAAAGAAAGGCTATGCATCCGTCTTCCGGCGCTTTGATACCTCGGACGGCAGCAAGGGTGAGATCGAGGCCCGCTTACCCAAGAGCGGTGCACCGCTAAGCGTTCGCACCGGCAATGTAGAGTCACGACTCTCTATACAAGGCATGAAGCTCGGCCCCGACGCCAACTACAAGTTTGGTGCCGTAGAGCGCGGCCGCTACCAGCTCATTGTGTCCGCACCTGGCATGAAGACCATCGACCAGACCGTCGAGGTCCCACGCAAAGGCTCTGCGCACTACCGAGCGCGCCTGAGGCCCAAGGACAGTGCCCCCCCATCCGTGCTCACCAAGGTCCAGCCCTTCTACAAGCACTGGATATTCTATACAGCCGTGGGGTCCGCTGTTGTGGCCTCCGCAACTGCAGTAGCACTCAGCGCCTCTAAGGGCGGCGGTGCCGCTCAAACCAGCCCAAGCGGCGACATCCTGGTCAGCCTGCCATGACAAGAATGACTCCCATTACCACACTGCTCACTGCCCTCGCTCTCGCTGGCTGCTCCTCTACGGAGAAGACCGCCGAGAATCGCTCAGCAATCCTGATCTCATTCGATGCCGATGCCGCCGCCATTCAAGCTGCTGCCGCCGAATTGAAGGTCGTCCTGAACCACGATGTGCCCTACACAGTCGAGGAAACTCAGGTCACTGAGTGGATGGACATCCGCGACTACAACGGTGACGGTAGCGACGAGCTGATCATCAACGTCAACCCGATGAGTCTCGGCGACGGTGAGCTTCCTGTTGTAGAGCTGCGCCCCGGTGCCAACACCTCTGCATTCACCGTCTCTGTCGACGGTCTCGAGACCGCGATCGGTCGCGGCGACGTGAGCCCCGGCGCCATCACAGTCCAAAGCACAGCCGATATCGGGCCCCTCGAGTTTACTCAAGAGGTCCAGAGCTTTGACATCAGCCTCCGTGTACTGAGCGACGACGAGCGTCCCCTGTGTACTGACGGAGAAGACGACGACGGCGACGGCTGGACTGATGATGCAGATCCTGACTGCATTGACGGTGACTATGAGGACGGTGGATTCGGAAGCACCGCATGCAACGACGGCGAAGACAACGACGGTGATGGTGCGATTGACAGTGCAGATGAAGACTGCGACGACGCCATTGACGATGACGAGACCGCTGCCGAAGCACACGACTGCGAGGACGGCGAGGACAACGACGGTGACGGATGGATCGATGCAAACAGCAGCGACAACCCGGACAACTACGACCCCGACTGCAGTGAAGGTCGCGAGGAAGAGACCGGCTACCGCTCCGATCTTGGCTGCAACGACGGCGAAGACAACGACGGTGATGGCGACATCGACAGCCTGGACTCAGACTGCACCAACCCCACTGAAGATGAGGTCACCGCCCCTCCTCAGTGCAATGACACCCTGGACAACGACGAAGACGGCTATGTCGACATCGCCGACCCGGACTGTGCAGACTGGGAGTACGGCGGCGAAGACATCCCCGAGGATGGCTTTGGTGACACCGAGTGTAACGACGGTATGGACAACGACGGCGACGGCGATGTCGACGCCATCGACACCGCCTGCTCTGAGGCACTCGACGACTCCGAGAACAACCGCTGCAACGACAGCGAAGACAATGACGGCGATGGCTGGACAGATCTGGGGGATCCAGACTGCGGCGGAGACCCGGACGGTGACGATGAGGGCGGCTTTGCCGGGACATCAGAGTGCACCGATGGTGAGGACAACGACGGCGACGGCATGATCGATGCCGCTGACTCTGAGTGCTTTGATGCCTCCGATGACAGCGAGGCTGGCTCATGTGACGACGGCGAAGACGACGACGGCGACGGCTACACAGATCTGGCAGACCCAGACTGCGTCAGCGGCGAAGAAGAGGCTGGCTATGCCAGCTATGTCTGCAATGACGGCATCGATAACGACGGTGACGGCCTCATCGATGTTGCCGACACTGGCTGTACCGATGCCTACGATATGGACGAGTCCCTTCCGTGTGAAGACGGAGAGGACAACGACGGCGACGGATGGATCGACGAAGACGACCCCGACTGTGATGACACAGCTGTAGAGGATGGCTTCGGCGCCACGGACTGCAACGACGGAATCGATAACGACGGCGACGGCTTCATCGACTTCACGGACCTTGTCTGCGTGGACGCACTGACCGACTCCGAGGCGACCGGCTGTGAGAACGGCGAAGACGACGATGAAGATGGCTGGGCCGACGAAGATGATCCCGATTGTCTCGAAGGCACAGAAGAAATCGGCTTCGGCGAGCTTGATGGCCCTGAGTGCAACAACGGCGTCGATGACGAGGCGACCCCCGACGGCGTCACGGACAGCGACGACCCACAGTGCGAAGACGGCCACGACCTCTATGAAGGTTCAGCAAGCTGCGTAAATGGACTCGACGACGACGAGGATGGCTGGATCGACATGGACGATCCGGACTGCGCCAGCACCGAAGACTCCGAGGACCTCGAGGGCTCTGCGTACCCATGCAACAACCTCGACGATGACGACGGCGATGGCCTGGTTGATTCAGAAGATCCGGGCTGCGAGGATGCAACTGACTTCGACGAGACCGGCGAGCCCATCACCGACTGCAACGATGCGATCGACAATGACCTCGACGGCTGGACCGATGCGTACGATCCGGACTGCTTGACAGGCGATGAAGAGACTGGATTCGGCACCACCGAGTGCAATGACAACCTCAACAACGACATCAGCGAGGACATCCTCACCGATGCAGACGATCCAGACTGCGCGGATGCCTGGGACACCAATGAGTCTGACGCCAGCAGCTGTGAGGACGGCGACGATGACGACGCCGACGGCTGGGCCGACGATGACGACCCCGACTGCGACGATGGCGGCCCTGAGCTTGGCTACGGACCCCACGAGTGCAACGACGGCACGGACAATGACGGCGACGGCATGGTGGATGCGGACGATGCACACTGTACCGATGCCCTCGATGACCACGAGGCTGCCTTCTCTTGTGAGGACGGCGAAGACAACGACGGCGACGGATGGATCGATGAAGACGATCCAGACTGCATCTTCTCTGTCGCTGAGGCTGGCTTCGGCGACACCGAGTGTAACGACGGCGAAGACAACGACGGCAACTTCTTCCTCGACCACATCGACCCGGGCTGCGACGACGCGTTCGACGACGTGGAGGACGTTCTCGCACCACTTTGTGCGGACGGCTCCGACAACGACGGCGACGGATGGGCGGATGACGAGGACCTGGACTGCCTGACTGACGGTGATGAAACAGGCGGCTTCGACGTACGCTTTGAGTGCAACGACGGCACGGACAATGACGGCGACGGTGACATCGACGCCATCGACGAGGACTGTCTCGCTCCCTGGGACGACGATGAAGACGAGGGACTCGGACCCGATGTGAACTGTATGGACGACATCGACAACGACTCAGATGGCTGGGTCGACGGTGATGATCCAGACTGTGTGGTCGGAGAAGAAGAGACGGGCGGCATGTTCATGTTCGCCTGCAACAACCTCTTTGATGATGACTTTGACTCCCTGAGCGATGGAGCAGATCCTGGCTGCGAGACGGCCTTCGACTCTGACGAGACTCACACAGCAGAGTGCGCGGACGGTGAAGATAACGACGGTGATGGATGGATCGACACCGATGATCCCGACTGCACCAGCGAGCTCGACTACTGGGAAGATGGCGGACTGGGTACGACTGCATGCAACGACGGCTTCGATAACGACGTCGACGGTGTGATTGATGCCGCTGACCCGGGCTGTGAAGATGGCTTTGACACCGACGAGGAAGACCCCTCGACTGAGTGCAACGACGGTGAAGACAACGACGAAGACGGCTGGACAGACCTCGATGATCCCATCTGTGTCGCCATCACGGTCGAGCTTGAGGACGACGGCACTGACCCGGATGGCCCGGCGTGCAATGACGGCATCGACAATGACTTCGATGGCGAGACCGACTCCGAAGACCCTGGCTGCTCGAGTGCAGACGACGACAACGAGGTTGAGTAGAGCGAGCCATGGCCCGCATCATCCTGCTCAACAAGCCCTTCGGCGTGTTGACCACCTTCACAGACCCTGAGAAGCGGCCTTGTCTCGCGGACTTCGTGGATGTGCCTGATGTCTACGCTGCAGGCAGGCTCGACCGAGACAGTGAGGGCCTGCTGGTGCTCACAGATGACGGCAAGCTCCAGCACCAGCTCGCACACCCCAGCTCCGGAAAGTCAAAGGGCTACTGGGTCCAGGTCGAGCGCACACCGAGCGACGAGTCACTGGCAGCGCTCCGAGCGGGTGTCTCCATCAAGGGAGGCATCACCCGGCCGGCGAGAGCACAGCTGATTGCGCCCCCCGAGCTGTGGGAGCGAGACCCCCCAGTGCGCTTCAGGAAGAGCGTACCGACAGCCTGGCTGAACATAGAGATCACCGAGGGGATGAACCGCCAAGTTCGCCGCATGACCGCCGCAGTTGGACATCCATGCCTGCGGCTGGTTCGATACCGCGTGGGCACATACCGCCTGGACGCTCTGCAGCCTGGTGAGTGGAGAGACGGCTGACCTTCAGCCCTTGGGCGCTGGGGCGAGCCCCTCTTCGATGAGCCAGTTCACCACATCTGCAATCGTCTCATCCGCGGAGCGATGGGTGTAGCCCAGCTCGGTCTTGGCCTTGGAGCAGTCTACAAACCAGAACAGCGTGCCGTAGTCCACGATGTCCGGAATGACGGGAGTCGGTAGCCGGAGTGCCGCGAGCCCCTTGATGGCAGCCTTGGTGATGCTGTTTGGAAGCTGCAGAATACGCTTTCCGCCCTGGCCACCCGCGACGAGTGTCTTCTCCATCACCTCGCGAACGTGGAGGTTGTCGCCACCAAGAATGTAGCGCTCACCGCCGCGACCCTTCTCGAGCGCAGCAATGATTCCGCCGGCGATGTCCTCGACGTGAGCGACAGCAGTGCCGCCGTGAAGCGACAACACAGGCCAGTCCTTGAGCGCATCGAGCAGGTAGCTCGCGGTGATGAGTTCCTCATCCTCGGGTCCATAGACCTCGCAAGGATTTACAGTGATCACCGGCAAGCCATCCGCTGCATATTCTGAGCAGATGGCCTCTGCTTCGTGCTTGGCTCCAGCGTAAATGTATGTCTTCGGATCGAGCGTAAAGGGCGTCGTCTCGTCCATGATCTCTGGACCTTTGGTGCCGTTGATGGCCGCGCAGGTCGACACAAAGACGGTCCGTAGACCTCCCGAGCGCTTCGCCGCCTCGAGAACATTTCTCGTTCCATCAATCACAACGACCCGCATGATGGGCGACCGAATCTGATCCCATGAGCTGATGCTGGCGAGATGAATCACGCCGTCACAGCCCTCCATTCCTGCAGCCAAGCTGTCCACATCACGGACATCCCCGATGTGACGCTCGAATGGCACCATGTCGATGCGATGCGTCTTGCTGGTCTCACGAACCAGGCAGCGCACCTCGTGGCCATCTGCATGCAGTCGACGAACAACGCGGCTACCAATGAAGCCGTTTCCACCTGTGACAAAGACCTTCATCTCATCTCCCTTGAGTCGCGCCCGTTCATAACCAGGGGCGCGGACTGTTGTTTGGGTTAAACGGACCGGCCGGCGGACAATCCGCCATCGAGGAGAGCATCATGGAGAGCATCGCCCGCCGTTCACACACCTGCGGAGAGCTTCGTACTGACCATGCAGGTCAGACTGTCACCATCCAGGGATGGGTCGACTCAGTCCGCGACAAGGGCGGCGTGATGTTCCTGATCATGCGCGATCGCTACGGCACCGTGCAGGTCACGCTCGATGAGCGCTGCGGCGAGGCTGCCTGGACCGATGCCAAGGCTGCAAGGCTCGAGTATGTCCTCGAGGTCGAGGGTGAGATTCACAACCGTGCTGACCACGCCATCAACGCAAAGATGGACACCGGCGCCATCGAGATTCTCGCATCGCGTGTGCGCTTGCTCTCATCGACCAAGCCGCTCCCCTTCCCCATCTCTGATGAGGCCAAGGCCAGCGAAGAAGTTCGTCTGAAGTACCGGTACCTGGACCTCCGACGCGGTCCACTGCAGAACGCCATGCTCACTCGACACAAGGCATCGCTCGCGACCCGCACGTACATGGATGCCCATGGTTTCTGCGAGATCGAGACACCCATCCTCAATCGCTCAACGCCTGAGGGCGCTCGAGACTACCTTGTACCGAGTCGCGTCCACGCTGGGCACTGGTATGCACTGCCCCAGAGCCCACAGATCTTCAAGCAGCTGCTCATGGTCTCAGGCATGGATCGCTACTTCCAGATCGTGAAGTGCTTCCGCGATGAGGACCTCCGCGCAGACCGTCAGCCCGAGTTCACCCAGATCGATGTGGAGATGAGCTTCTGTACCCGTGAGATCATCACAGAGCTCGCCAACGGCCTGACACGCCACGTCTGGAAGGAAGTACTCGGCGAAGACATCGAGGACATCCCCACCATCACCTACCACGAGGCAATGGCCCGCTTTGGACGCGATGCACCCGACACCCGTTTCGGTATGGAGCACACCACGCTCGACTGGTCCGGAACTGAGTTTCGGGTCGTGGCTGGCGCCATCGAGAACGGCGGCATGGTCAAGGCCATGGTCGTCAAGGGCGCTGTGGATGGTACGAGCCGAAAGGTCCTCGATGGCTGGACTGAATTCGTGAAGCGGTACCGCCTCGGCGGCCTGCTGTGGGGCAAGGTCAACGCTGACGGCTGGACTGGACCACTCTCAAAGGTCGAGGAGCAGTACCGCGACATGATTCCTGACGTCGAGGTCGGTGATGTTGTACTCGTCGCAGCGGGTCCCGCCGCACACGTCAATGCTGGACTGGGCAAGCTCAGAGAGCACGTCGCCCGGGAACGCGACCTCATTCCTGCTGGCGTCTACTCCTTCGTCTGGGTCGTCGACTTCCCCGCCTTTGAGCATGATGAAGAAAATGGACGCTGGGCTGCGATGCACCACCCGTTCACCAAGCCCCTGGATGAGCACATCGACTGGCTCGGCACCGACAAGATGGGCGACATCCTCTCCGATGCCTACGACCTCGTCTGCAATGGCTACGAGATCGGCGGCGGGTCGATTCGTATCCACGACTCCGCAGTACAGGCCAAGGTCTTCGAGGCCCTAGGCCTCTCCGATGAAGAAGCACAGGACAAGTTTGGCTTCTTGATGAACGCACTGCAGTACGGCGCGCCGCCCCATGGCGGTCTCGCTATGGGCTTTGATCGCTGGTGCATGCTGCTCTGCGGCACGGAGAACATCCGTGATGTCATCGCCTTCCCGAAGACAACGACCGCACAAGACCTGATGGCTGGTGCCCCGAACCTCGTGGACAGCGTGCAGCTCGATGAGCTGTACGTGAAGAACACCAACGAAGACTGAGCCTCAGCCCGACAGGTTCACCGACACTTCTTCTCTCCTGAGGCCTACTTCCACCTGCGTGTCAGGTAGTAGAAGATCGCCGCAGGCCAGAAGACACATACGAGCACAATCAGGCAGCCCCAGCTGCCCTTGGGCTTGTCACCCTGGAGCGCCTGCTGAACGGCCTGAATCGGTGTGACCGGACCGGTCGCAGCAGCGGGCGCTGCAGCTGCGGGTGGTGGCGTGCTCTGCGCAGCTCCGCACCCCGTGCACTGGTTGGTCGCATTATCGACGGCGGTACCACAAAACTCGCAAGATCTCATCGCTTAATCTCCAGACTGCATCAGCAGCTTGAGCGTCATCATAGAACAAGAAGAACAAAAATAAATGGGAATCAACGGAGAGTCTTCATCAGATCTTCTCGCCGCTTGATGGCGAGCTTTGCTGACTTTGCTTCTCGACAAATGCGCGCGACCAATTCGCCTACTGCATCTTCTCCCGCCGCATCATCGATCTCCATCAGGGCAAGCTCAATGGCCTTGAAGCTGCTGGTTATCTCTGCATCAACAGCCTCGCTGCCAGGCAGTGACTCGCCAGTTGCATAGTGCATCGCATCCACAAGCTCCGCGACAGCAGCCTGAGCGGTGTCGACTCCAGCGGCCTCACACATCTGAGCCCGATCCTGGACAGACTTGATGTGAAGGTTCAGATTTGCTGAGCCAGCCTTCGCCTGCTTGTCCGCTTGGTCCATCGCCTCAATGGCCCGGTTCGCCATTGAGTAAACGCCGAGGCTCGCTGCAAGCAAGAACAGAAGGACCATGTGTCCAAAGTAGACCCAGCCCGATCCAGGTTGGACTGCCACAACCAGCAGCGCCATCAGAAAGACGCCCACCGCATACAGTGTGCAGAAAGAGATGGCCGTGAATTGAAACGGGAAGGAGTCCTTGTTTCTGGCATCGCTCGCCATCATCCAGATGGGCACGTTGAACCAAACCAGCTGAGCAAAGACAATACTCACGACAGTCACCCAGAAGCTGGCACCACGGTCACCGAAGCCACCACCCACCAGCGAGACGCCGCCCAAGAAGACAGCGATAGACGCGAACATGATGGCAATCTGAATTCCGACCGCGATCCGCTTGCTCGATATACTCATGTCAGACTCCTCTACTCGGTGTCAGAGCCGTCACCGGTTGGTGGTGTCGCTGGGGGGCCTGGAGGTGCTGCAGGCGGCGCTGCGGCTTGCCCTGGAAACGGTGGTGGGCCGCCGGCTGCGGCGCCAAAGGGCGGCGGCGTTGCTGCCTGAAAGAGCGCCTGAAGATCAGGTACTTGGCCGGCCTCCGCCCAATTCGCCATGCCTTCTCGCCACACGGGTGTCTGGGCTGTGAACTGACCGGACTCTGCGCCCTGCTTGAGGGTCGCCATTGGGTAGGGGCCCATCTGCTGACCATTGAGGTGTACAAAGAACTGAACTGCAGGGCCGCCGAAGGGACTCGCGCCAGGTGCCGGCGGTGGAGACGCTGTGTTGAGCTGCCCCATCATTCCACCCATCTGTCCACCCATTGCCGCACCCATGCCGATGCCCATTCCCGCACCCATGCCTGCACCCATGACCGCCCCGCTACCACCTTCATTGGCAGCAGCCGCTTGCATGACCTCGAACGAGCGTTCTTGCTGGTAATTGAAGCCGATGATGTCCATCTCTGCCTTCTTGGCGAGGGCCTCCTTCAGTCGCAGTACAGCCGGGTCATCTTCAGGTGTTGAGATCGACATGACCCGGAACTTCTCGAGGCCGAGACCGTACTCCTTGAACTCCTCACCCAGGTGCGCCTCGAGCAGGTCAGAGACATCCGAGAGGTACGCTGAGATCTCAAGAATCGAGATCTTCTTGTGCAGAATGTGCTCTGCAATAAGATCCTTCGTTCGGGCCATCACGATGCCCTTGAAGTAGCGAATCAGCGTCTCTTCGGTGAAGGCGGGCAGCGTACCGACCAGCTTCTCCAGGAACTTCTTTGACTCAAGGATCTTGATACCAAATTGCCCAAAGGCTCGGACCGGCAACATGATGTTGTATTCCGGATCCTTGAGCTGCATGGGGGTCGCAGTTCCCCACTTGACGTCGAGTGCTATCGCCTTGTTGACGTACCAGACATCTGCGGTGAACGGCGTCTTCCCACCGAAGGGAATTCGCATGAACTTCTCGAGCAGCGGGAAGTTCTTGGTGTCGAGCGTGTGGCGACCAGGAGCGAAGGGACCGAAGTACCGACCCTCCTTCATCAACATCGCTTCCTGTGTCTCCTGGACTATCAACTGCGTCCAGGTCCCCAAGTCTGTCGTTGGATGTTTGATTGCATACACGCCCCTCGGCGAATCCCACTTGACTACATCAATTAAGGCCATTCGAATCCTCGTAAAATAGGTGGCTGAGCCCACGCTCTGAGAGATGTCTCCACCGACACCTCACCACTCAGGCCGCGACTATAGCACCTGCGATAGTCTCCTTTGTGACTGAAGAACCGATCGCTCATCTGGAGCATCTCAGCGCTAGCTTTCTGCCAACAAATAAAGTGCGGCTATGGACAGAGCTATACCGAGAATCGCGAATGAGACCTTGATCCAGCTGTAGGGCGCCGTGCCGTTCATCTTCCCCGTCACTCCGTTCACCACGTAGTGATAGGTCTTGTCCTTGTAGCGATAGGCGCTGATCCAGACCGGCACCAAGCAGTGCTTGAAGGTCTCATCCCAGGTCTGGGTAGTCTGCGTCAGCATGCGGTGTGTGTCTCCCGGGATGTCTTGCTGGACAGCAGCATCGATGACTGTCTCCATGCCCCCGCGGCCGACCGCCCACGCCTCATGGAGATCCCGCTGATACCGCTCTGCTGTAAAGCCAGCGAGATAGCGGTTGTCATAGGGGACCAGCCCAGAGGTGTCGTAGGGCAGCAAGCCCTCGAAGAGCTCCTGAGTGAGCCCGGTAGAGGCCACCACCATCCAGTCATCAAAGCTCCGCCGCACATTACCTGACCGCCACTCCCAGCGTGTTCGACGCTCCTG
>Ga0315315_10001120_pt1 | contig 24372 bp, 25 predicted proteins | sample M140m3416metaG_FD_203699 | JGI IMG/M metagenome (GOLD analysis project Ga0315315, IMG submission 203699) | Ammonia-oxidizing marine archaeal communities from Monterey Bay, California, United States - M1 40m 3416 | ecosystem: Environmental > Aquatic > Marine > Intertidal zone | place: USA...
ATCAATTAAGCAGTGATTAATATTTAAATTGTATTGTATTTTTCATAAATTTATTTTAAAGAAACATTTAAGCCCTCATAGCTCAATTGGTAGAGCAATTGATTTGTAATCAATAGGTTCGCGGTTCGAGTCCGTGTGAGGGCACCACTCTTAATTCGTTTCTTTTCTTAATTGCTCCAATTTTATTTTTTTTTGCAAACTTGTATTTTTATCGTAAAGAAGATTAAATTTAATTTTATTTTGAACTTTAATAATAATTTTTTTTGCATTTCTTACCTCAACATTATCTGCTACAGCACTAATAGGTCTTTTTTTAGGATTTAGGTTAGTTATGATTACTTTTGATTTATCGCTTACTATTTTTCCTGCCCATCTCCTTGGCCTGAAAGCGCTAATTGGTGCGATAGAAATTTTTTTAGAATTTAAACTAAGAATTGGTCCATGCACTGATAAATTATAGGCTGTACTGCCCGCTGGAGTTGACACTAGCACTCCATCTGAAACTAGTTTCTTAATAATATGTTTTGAATTATTTTTTATTGATAGATTTGCTGCTTGTCTACTTTGCCTTAATATTGAAACTTCATTTATAGCTATACTTTTTCTTATTTTATTTTTAGTAGTGACTAACATTTCTAATGGAGAAATATTTACAGTTTTTGCTCTTAATAGATTTTTTAAAATTAGTTTACTAGAAAACTTGTTCATTAAAAATCCATAATTACCTGAATTAACTCCATAAAATGATTTTTTTGAATTTTTATTTTTTTTAAGTGTTTTGAGCATAAAGCCATCACCTCCAATAACTATAACTATATTAGATCTTTTAATTATCTCTTTATTGAATATTTTATTAATTTGTTTTTTTAATTTTAAAGACCTTGAGTTTGTGTCTGAAATTATTAATGGTTTGTTCATTTTATAAAATGGTGCCCTCGGCCAGACTCGAACTGGCACTCCCAAAAGGGCAAGGATTTTAAGTCCTTTGTGTCTACCAATTTCACCACGAGGGCACGTCGTTATTTTATTGTTATTGTTAATATATTAATACACAAGAGTTATAAAGAAGTAAAAAAAAATTTTAATAAATAGTATAGATTTGATTATTATCTTTTTTATTTAAAGCAAAAATTTTCTTAATTACTTTAAAAATCATTGAATACTCTGAGCAATCGTTAATAATTTTTATAATATTTGAGCTATATAAAAATTTGGATATATCAGATGAGAAATTAAAATTATAAAGTTTAGAGTTAGGCTGTAAATAAAAATATAAATCATTAAATCCAGCTAAATGGATAACATAATCAGGATTGTAAAGTTCGCTATATTTATTTATCAGATTAAGTTCGCTAATGGTTTGTGAAGAAACAAAAGCTAAATTAATTACTTCCCATTTTATTTTATTTTCATAATTTAATTCTTGATTAAGATATTTAATTAATTTTGATGTAATATTATTTTCTATACTTGTGGAACCTATTCCAAAAGCAACACTTCCGCCTATTACTAGTAATCTTTTTACGTTGTAAGGTTTTTTAAATTCTTTTAAATTAGTCTGGGCTCCCATATTATCAGTTTCAGCATAGGTTAATTTCTGATTAGGAGAGTTAAATAGTCCAACAAAAGGTCGATACTCTAATTTCTCAAAAGCATCATATCCTGTGTACGATTTTTTAATATTCTGCTCAGATGTACTAGAGGCTTTTGCAGATATTTTGATAAATTCTTCATTAGATAGACCCATAAATGATGCTTGATCCTCAAATCTGAATTTATTTACTGTATCCTTTTGTTTTATTTTTCCAAATTTATAAAATACTTTCCATAGCGGAATATGAATTGAAAAAATAGATATAAACGATTTATTGACAAATATAGATACAGCTAATCTTAAAAAAAATTCAACTAATATTAAACCTATTATTATATAAAAAATATATTCTATCATTTTTCTTTCGATTTAATTATTTCAACAATTTTCTTTGCACACTTATCTTGCGCAAGTTCACCTAGGTGAACAGCATCTATAAAATCTTGATCTCTGGATCTTGAGAATAAGTTCGAAAAGTCACAAAAATGTTCTTTTAATTCTTGGTCGTTCTCTACAGTTGTTTTTACTAAATCATAAAATTCTTTAAAATATTCTTTAAAATAAAATCCTTTGTATTTATTCTTTTCTCTAAAATGTAAGATTAGTTTGTCATCATCAGTTATTGGGCCACTATAAAATAAGGTTGGTTGCAACATAAAAAGATAATTAATATTATTATTCTTAGTTTTTGAATAAATTTGTTTAATATTTTCAGATAACTGTCTATTAACAACTAGAGCAATCTCTTTAGGTGTTTCATTTCTTTCCTTTGTTAAAGTCTTAAAAATTTCACTAGATCTATTTTTTAACAAAGGAATAATCGGAAATAAAAATATATTTAAAAAAAATGACTTTATTGAAAAATATTTTATACCTAAAAAATTTATATAAACTCTTTTTTTTGGTTCCTCAAAATTGCTTTTCTTCTTACTTATATCTTTTAATTTAATATATGCTTTCTCTAAAAGAGAAAAAGGGAATAAAACTATAATGGTGATAGTTGATAAATATATAAAAGCTAAAATTCTAAAAAATTTATTCATTGAAAATGTGATCCATTTAAAAATATTTTTCCAAGCTCTGAGGGATTTTGCTTTTCTTTATTTATTAAAAATTTATTTATGATTAATAAATCTATATCACTGGAGAAAAAACACTTTAAAGCATCTATGTAGTCACAAACTATTGGTTCGTCTCTAACATTAAAAGATGTATTTATTAAAACAGGGCATTGTGTCTTTCTGTAAAAATCCTCTAATATTTTATAAAAAAATGGATTTGTTTTAGAATTTACAGTTTGAATTCTTGCACTATAATCAACATGTGTGATAGCTGGAAGTGAAGATCTTTTCTGCATCAGTTTCTCGTTAATTGATAATTCTTTTTCATCAGTTTTTACTTTTATTTTATCTTGAATAGGGAAAACAAATGACATGTAAGAATTTCCAAAGTTCATTTTAAAATAATCATTTACATGTTCCTCCATAACTGCTGGTGCGAAAGGTCTAAAACTCTCTCTATATTTTATTTTTAAATTCATTGTCTTTTGCATTTTAATGGATCTTGGGTCACCAATTATACTTCTTGATCCAAGCGCCCTAGGTCCGAACTCCATTCTTCCATTAAATATTGCAACTACTTTTTCTTTAATAACAGAATTAGTTATTTCATTGATTAAGGATTTTTCTTCATCTATTTTTTTGTAATTAATTTTCATGTTCTTTAAATAATTCTCAATTTCATCATCTTTAAAAGCAGGCCCAAAAAATGATCCCTCTTGAGAGGTTTTCTTAAATTCACCATTGCTGTTTAAATAAGATAAACTTAATGCAGCACCAAGAGCTCCTCCAGCGTCACCAGAGGCAGGTTGAATCCAAACATTTTCAAAAATTTTACTTTCTACAAGTTTTCCATTTGATACACAGTTTAAAGCTACACCTCCAGCTAGTACAACATTTTTACTACCAGTTAATTTCTTCGCTGTTTTTGCTATTTTAATAAAAATTTCATCCAGAACTGATTGAGCTGATGCAGCTAGATCACAATCTATCTCTCTAATCTCTTCATTCGTATCTCTTTTTTTAAATCCGAATAGCTTTTCAAATTTGTTGTTAATTGTGCTTGTGCCATGATGGAAATTAAAAAATTTAAGATTTAATTTATATGAGCCATCTTCATGAATTTTTATAATATTTTTTAAGATTTTTTCTTTATATTTTGGTTTGCCATAAGGAGCTAACCCCATTAATTTATATTCATCAGCATTAACTCTGAACCCTGAAAATTGTGTAAATGCAGAATAAAACATACCTAATGAATTTGGAAAATGTATTTCTTTTAAGATTTCTATTTGATTTTTTTCACCATGTCCAATTGAAGTACACGCCCACTCACCTACACTATCAAATATAATAATAGCTGCAGAATCATAGGGTGAAGGGTAAAACGCAGATGCTGAATGTGATAAGTGGTGAGAAACTATTTTTATGTTTTTTTTCCAACCAAGCTCTCTTTTAATATTTTTTTCCAAATAAAGTTTTTCTGAGAACCATGAAAACATAGCATTTATAAATTGAAAAAAACTTTGAGGCAAGAAACGAATATAGGTTGAGAGGATTCTATCAAATTTGAGAAAGCTGTTTTCAAAATAAACGACCTCATCGATATCTGAGAGTTCTAAATTAGCTTGTTTAAGACAATAATTTATTGAATTAATTGGAAAACTCTTATCGAATTTAATTCTAGAAAATCTTTCTTCTTGAGCTGCAGCAATGATTTTTTTATCAATTATAAGAGCGGCTGCACTATCATGAAAAAAGGCTGATATGCCTAATATTTTTTTTTCATGTGTTTTAAAGTCCTTACTGTCTAACATGTCATAAAGAGTTCTTTTTTCATCGAAGGTTTTTAGTAATTTATATTATTATTCTAATATTATAAAGTATTTTAAATATGAAAAAAATTTTAATTTACAATTCTGGTGGTGGATTAGGTGACTCTATTCAGATAATCCCTTTTTTATTAAGTTTAAAAAATCATTATAGAAGAACAAAAATTTTTTATTTAGGTGCTCACCAAAATCACTTTAAGGGAAAATTAAAGGAATATAATTTAAGAATCGAGTCACTAGATTTAAATCTAGAATATTTTGGTTTCAGGTGGTGGCATTATTTATATGCTAAAAAAAAATTTGTTATTAAAAATGAAGCTAAATATGATTTGATTATAGATTTACAATCTAAATTAAGAAATACTCTTATATTAAAAAGAATTCCGCATTTAAATTTTTATTCAACTACATTTAATAATTTATTTTCTACGAAAAAAACTAAATATAAATCAAAAGATCATATTGAAAATTTAAGTATTTTTTTAGGTGAAAAAATTAAAAAAATTAATTTCAATTTTAATAAGCTCCCAAAAAATTTATTGAATGAAGCAAAAAGATTGCTTCCAAAATCTAATTATATTGGATTTTCAATTACCCAAGGAAATAAGTATCGAAAAAAGAGTTGGTCAATTTATAAATTTATTTCTTTAGCAAATAAGTGTTTAATTAAGAATAAAACTCCAGTTTTTTTTATTGAAAAAAATCAAGAGCAAATAATTGAAAAAATTAAAAATCAAGTCCCTAATGCTCTATTTCCAGAATTAAAATCTAAATTATCATGTCCGGCTTTAGTTACGGCTTTAGCTGCAAGATTGGATCAAGCTATTACTATTGATAATGGTGTTATGCATATGATTGGATTGGCGAATATTCCTATGATTGTTTTATTTGGTCCTACTAGTTCTGAAAAATTTGCACCGAAAAATGATTTTATTAAAATACTAGATAGTAAAGTAATGCATAAAACTTCTAATATTGAGTCAATAAGTGTTGATGAAGTATATAATCTAATTTAAATTTTTAAAACTTGAATTTTTTTTAGTTTTATTAATTGCATTAAGTCTTTATTAACAGTTTTTAATTTAGATAAAGAAATAGACCTTGTGACTACTGCTACACCAATTTTTCCAAGTCTAAAAAAAGGATAACTGCCAATATCCACATTTTTTTTATATTTTTTTTGTATTTGACCTAAATTTTTAGAAATGTTGCTTTCAACAGTATAAAGATTAATAGTTTTGCTGTGAATTTTTAATCCTTTAATTAAATATCTTTTACAATTTTCAATCATTGAATTTAATATAGAAGGAACTCCAGGCAGTGATAAAACATTTTTAGTGATGAAACCAGGTGCAGCACTTGATGGATTATTAATAAGTTTTGCTCCTTTAGGCATTTTTGCCATTTTTTTTCTTCCTTCATTAAAATTTTTTTTTCCATAGTATTTCTCTAAAATTTTATAAGCCACTGGATGGTATTCATATTTTACCTTGAATGCTTTTGAAATTGATTGAGCGGTGATATCGTCATGGGTAGGACCTATTCCACCTGTTGTAAAAAGATAATTAAATTTTTTGGACAAAATCAAAACGTTTTCAACAATTTTTTTTTCAATATCAGGAATTACTCTCACTTCCTCTACTGTAATTCCGCATCTTAAATTAAGCCAGTTAGAAATAAATGCTATGTTTTTATCTTGTGTTCTGCCAGAAAGTATCTCATTTCCAATAATTAATATTGCAGCATTTACTTTTTTTTTCATAGAGATAATAAGTATATATGAATTTTGAAAATAAATTAATATCAGGACTATTTGTAAAAAGATATAAGCGTTTTTTTGTTGATATAAAAATAAAAAATCAAATAATAACAGCTCATTGCCCTAATACAGGGTCAATGTATGGTCTTTTAAAAGAAGGAAATAAAGTATGGGTAAGTAAATCTAAAAACCCAAACCGAAAACTTAAATATACTTTAGAAATTATTGAAGATAAAAATGTAAAAGTAGGTATTAATACACATTCGTCGAACAAGATTGTTCATCATGCTCTTAAAAATAATCTAATAAAAGAACTTCAAAACCTTAAGGAAATAAAACCAGAAACCAAATTTGGAATTAATACAAGATTTGATTTTCTAGTTATAGATAAGGATGGTAAAGCATTTGTTGAGGTTAAAAATGTTACATTGTCTCGAAAGAAAAAAATTGCAGAATTTCCAGATGCTGTTACAGCAAGAGGATTAAAACATATAAATGAGTTGCTAAATGCTAGTAAAAAAAAATTTAAAATATATATTTTATATTTAGTTCAAAGAGATGATTGTGACTCCTTCTCTATAGCTGTTGACATTGATAATAATTATGCAAAAGCTCTTTCTCAAGCAATTAAGAAAAAATTAAATATACTTTGCTATGATTGTAAATTTTCTTCAAAAGGAATAAAACTTAATAAGAAAATCAAGATTAAAATATAATGAGCATTGATTACAAAGAGGCATTTGAAAAAACTAAAATAGCTGGTTCTATTGCTGCTGGCGCTTTAGACGAAGTTGATAAAATTGTAAAACCTGGTGTTTCTACCAATCAAATAGATAAACTCTGCTATGAATATATAAATGATCACGGAGCTTTCTCTGCGCCATTATTTTATAGAGGGTTTCCGAAATCATGTTGTACATCAACAAATCATATAGTTTGTCATGGAATACCTTCTGAAAAAATTTTAAGAGAAGGAGACATTGTTAATGTTGATGTTACTGCTTTAAAAAATGGTTGGCATGGAGACACAAGTCGAACTTTCAAAGTAGGAAATGTCTCTGTTAAAGCTGAAAAACTAATTAAAGCTACTTATGAGTCTATGATGAAAGCTATTGAAATTGTTAAAGATGGCATGCACCTAGGAGATATAGGATCGACAATACAAACTTATGTTGAAAAAGAAGGATTTTCTGTAGTTCAAGATTTTTGTGGTCATGGAATTGGTGAAACCTTTCATAAGGAACCTAATGTTTTACATTACGGTGAGAAAGGTACTGGAAAAAAAATTAAAACAGGAATGATTTTTACAATTGAGCCAATGATCAATTATGGAAACTACGAAACAAAAACGTTAAATGATGGATGGACAGCAGTAACTAAAGATAAATCTTTATCAGCACAATTTGAACATACAATTGGAGTAACAGAAGATGGTTGTGAAATTTTTACTAAATCAGAAAAAGCTAATTAAATGATTGAAAGATATTCAAGAAAAGAAATTAAAAGTATTTGGGAAGATTTTAACAGATATTCAATTTGGTTAGAGATAGAACTGGCTGCAGCAGAAGCCATGGAAAAATTAAAAATAATTCCAAAAGGTGTTGTAAAAAAAATTAAGTCTAAAGCAAAAATTAATCCAAAAAGAATTTTACAAATAGAAAATAAAGTTAAACACGATATTATTGCATTCTTAACCTCAATTACTGAAAGAGCTGGTAAAGAAGCAAGATATTTACATAAAGGAATGACTTCGTCAGATGTTTTAGATACTTGTTTTAATCTTCAGCTAAAACAGTCTGGAGAAATTTTATTAAAAGATATTAATCAGCTATTACAATCAATTAAAAAACAAGCCTTAAGACATAAATTTACATTATGTATAGGTAGAAGTCACGGAATACATGCTGAACCGATAACGTTTGGCTTAAAGATGCTAACTTTTTATCAAGAATTTTTAAGAAATAAAAAACGTTTAGAAAGTTCTATAAAAGAAATATCAACTTGTGCTATTTCTGGAGCTGTAGGAACTTTTGCAAATATTGATCCAAGAGTAGAAAGTTATGTTGCTAAAAAGTTAAAACTTAATGTTGAGCCTATTTCTACTCAGATTATACCTAGAGATAGACATGCACAATTTTTTTCAACCTTAGGAATTATTGCAAGTTCAATTGAAAGGTTTGCAGTTGAAATTCGACACTTACAAAGAACGGAGGTTTTAGAAGTTGAGGAATTTTTTAGTAAAAAGCAAAAAGGTTCATCTGCGATGCCTCATAAAAAAAATCCAATTTTAAGTGAAAATTTAACGGGCTTAGCAAGACTAATAAGATCAAGTGTTACACCTGCTCTTGAAAATGTTGCCTTATGGCATGAACGAGATATTTCTCATTCTGCTGTTGAAAGAAATATTGGGCCTGATGCTACAATAGCTTTGGACTTTGCACTTAACAGATTAAGTAATGTTGTTAAAAATTTAAATATTTATCCAAAAAATATGAAACGAAACTTAGATATAACTAACGGAATTTTTTTCTCTCAGAGAGTTCTTCTGGAATTAACTACTGCTGGTTTTACAAGGGAACAGTCTTATAAAATTGTTCAAAGAAATGCTATGCAAGCTTGGAATGAAAACTCCTCATTTTATGATAAAATTATATCTGATAGTCAGATAACAAAAAAAATACCTGTTAATAAGATCAAAAAGTTATTTGATTTTGGTTATCATACAAAAAAAATTAATATAATTTTTAAGAGAAGTCTTAAAAATTAATCACATGAATAAAGGTAAAAAATTATACGAAGGTAAAGCTAAAATTATCTATGAGACAAAAGATAAAGATTTAGTTATTCAGCATTTTAAAGATGATGCCACAGCATTTAATAATTTGAAGAAAGCAAGTGTCGAAGGTAAAGGTGTCTTGAATAATAGAATTTCTGAACACATACTAACAAACCTCTCACAATGTGGGATTAAAACTCACTTTATTAAAAGACTAAACATGAGAGAGCAGCTCATTAAAAAAGCTGAAATATTCCCGATTGAATTTATTGTGAGAAATATAGCAACTGGTTCTTTAACAAAAAGACTTGGTATACCTGAGGGAACAGTTTTAGATAAACCACTTTTGGAATACTGCTACAAAAAAGATGAGTTAAATGACCCTTTAATTTCTAAAGAGCATATTTACTCATTTGGATGGGCTACAGATAAAGATATTAAATTTATAGATCGAACTACTTTAAGAATTAATGACCTTTTGGTTGGTATGTTTAGAGGTATTGGCATCAAACTTGTAGATTTTAAAATTGAATATGGGAAAGTTTGGAATAAAGAAAACGAGGAGAAAGAAATAGTTTTAGCAGACGAAATAAGTCCAGACACATGTCGTCTATGGGACTCAAAAACAGAAAAAAAATTAGATAAGGATAGATTTAGAAAAGACTTAGGAAACATTATACAGGGTTATCAAGAAGTAGCACGAAGATTAGGAATTATGCCTGAAGAAACTAATATAAGTGAAGTTAACTTTGGAAAAACAATCCCAATTAAATTTAAAAAAAAATAAATTGAAATTTTCAGTTACAGTTACTCTCAAGAAAGATGTTTTAGATCCTCAAGGGAAAGTTGTGCAGAATACTCTGATTAATATGGGGATGAATAATCTAAAAAATATAAGACAAGGTAAACACTTTGAAATTGAAGTTGATGAAAATGATGTAACCACTGCTCAAAAAAAAATTGATGAAATGTGTAAAAAACTTTTAGTTAATCTAATTATTGAAGATTACAAAATAAATAAAATTTAATGAAATCATCAGTAATAGTTTTTCCTGGTTCTAATTGTGACAGAGATATTGCTGTAGCTTTGGAAAAAATGCAGTTTAAAAATAAAATGGTTTGGCACAAGGAAACAAGTTTACCTAAGTCTGATTTAATTGTAATTCCGGGCGGTTTTTCTTATGGAGACTATCTCAGATCTGGAGCTATAGCTGGAAAATCTCTTATTATCGATGAGATAATTAAGGCGGCAAACTCAGGATGTTTAGTACTTGGTATTTGCAACGGATTTCAGATTTTGACAGAAACAGGCTTATTAAAGGGAACTTTGCTAAGAAATAAAAACCTTAGATTCATTAATAAAGATGTAAATATTAAAGTAATAAACAACAACACAAAATTTTCTAATAAATATAAAAAAGATGAGATCTTAAAGATTAATATTGCGCACAATGAAGGAAATTATTTTACAAATTCAAATCATTTAGAAGAATTAAACAAAGAAAATTTAATTGCATTTAAATATTGTGATGAAAAAGGAAATATTAATAAGGAAGCTAATCCCAACGGTTCTCTAGAAAATATTGCAGGAATTTATAGTAAAAAGAAAAATATTTTAGGAATGATGCCTCATCCTGAAAGAATGGTCGATGAAATCATATCTAATAGAGATGGTATAAATTTATTTTCAAGTTTGCTTAATTAAAATGGAAATAACTAATGACATTGTAGAGAAACATGGGTTAAATTTAGATGAATTTAGTAAAATTAAAAAAATTTTAAAAAGGGAACCTAATTTATTAGAGCTTGGAATTTTTTCAGCAATGTGGAATGAGCATTGCTCTTATAAATCTTCACGAATACATCTTAAAAAGCTGCCTACAAAAGGAAAACAAGTTATTCAAGGACCTGGAGAGAATGCGGGTGTTATAGATATCGGTGATGATGACGCGATCGTATTTAAAATAGAAAGTCATAATCATCCGTCTTATATTGAGCCTTACCAAGGTGCTGCTACTGGTGTCGGTGGTATTTTGAGAGATGTTTTCACCATGGGAGCTAGACCAATAGCTTTATTAAATTCAATTCATTTTGGTGAGCCTAAACATCCTAAAACAAAGAGCTTATTGAATGGTGTGGTTTCAGGAATTGGCGGGTATGGTAACTGTATTGGAATACCAACTGTTGCGGGTGAAACTAAATTTGATGAAACTTATAATGAAAATATTTTAGTTAACGCAATGGCTGTTGGTCATGCAAAAAAGAATAAAATTTTTTACTCAAAAGCTAAAGGTTTTAATAAATCTGTAGTTTATGTAGGTTCAAAGACCGGCCGTGATGGTATTCATGGTGCTTCTATGGCATCAGCAGAATTTGATGAAAACTCTGAAGAGAAAAAACCAACCGTTCAAGTTGGGGATCCATTTACAGAAAAACTTTTAATGGAAGCTTGTCTCGAATTAATGAAGGATAACTCAATCATATCTATCCAAGATATGGGAGCTGCAGGATTAACTTCTTCGAGTGTGGAGATGGCTTCTAAAGGATCATTAGGTATTGAACTTGAATTAGAAAAAGTACCTTGCAGAGAAAAAAATATGACACCTTATGAAATGATGTTGTCTGAAAGTCAGGAAAGAATGTTGATCATACTAGAAAACGGTAAAGAAAAAGCTGCAAAAAAAATATTTGATAAATGGGATTTAGATTTTGTTGTTATTGGAAAAACTACAGACTCAAACAATCTTACTTTAAGATATAATAAAAAAATTGAAGGAGAAATACCTATAGATGCTCTTGCATCAAAAGCTCCAATTTATGATAGGAAATGGATAAGAAAAAAAAATCAAAAAAATAAAGTAAATTTAAAAAAATTAAAAAAGATAAAGATTGAGGATGCATTAGTTAAAATACTATCAAACCCTAACCACTCAAATAAAAGTTGGATCACAGACCAGTACGATCAAATGGTAATGTGTGATACTGCTCAAAAATCTGGTTCAGACGCAGCAATAATTAGGATACATAATAAAGACAAAGCCATAGCGGTATCCGTTGATTCATCAGCGAACTATTGTAAATCATTTCCATTGACCGGAGGCAAACAGATTGTTTGTGAAAATTGGAGAAATTTAATCTCAGTAGGGGCAAAACCGTTAGCTATAACTAATTGTTTAAACTTCGGAAACCCTGAAAATAAAGACATTATGGGAGAATTTGCAGAATGTTTGGAGGGTATTAAAGAAGCTTGTGAATTTTTAAGTTATCCAGTTGTTTCAGGAAATGTATCTTTTTACAACGGTACTAATAAAAAAAATATATCTCCAACCCCAGTGATTGGTGGCGTAGGTTTGATTAAGAAACTTTCGAAACCCTTAAGTCATAATTTTACACATAATAATAGTACATTATTAGTTATAGGAAAAACATTCGGTCATCTAGAACAAAGTGTTTTTTTAAAAGAAATTTACTCAATTAATGAAGGGATGCCGCCAGAAGTTAATTTACGTAATGAAAAAAATAATGGTGAAAGTTTGCTTAAATTAATTGATAAAAATTTAGTCTTATCTTCTCATGATATTTCAACAGGTGGTTTGATTGTCGCTCTTGCTGAGATGTCAATAGGATCAAATATTGGCGCAAAGATTAGTAAACCAAAAAAACTAACCAATTCAATCAATTATTTTTTTGGGGAAGATCAAGCACGTTATTTAATTGAGGTAAAAAATGAAAATTTTTCTAAGGTTGATAAGGTTTTAAGAGAAAATAATGTTTTTTACGATAATATAGGTGTTACACAGCCCGATTTTTTTGAAATAGAAAATGGATTAAAGATTGGCATTAAAGATTTGTATGAAATAAATAATAAATGGTATAATAACTATTAATGCCTTTACCTGTTGAAGAAATTAAAAGACTAATTAAGGAAGATTTACCCGATGCTTCGATCGAGATAAAAGATTTAATGGGCGATAACAATCATTATTCCGCAATTATAAAATCTTCAAAATTTAAAAATTTAAACAAAATTGAACAACACAAACTTGTTTATAAGTCTTTAAAGGGTAAAATGGGAAATGAATTACACGCATTGTCAATTACTACAGAAGGAAAATAATGGAAATTAAAGAAAAAATAAAAAATTTAATTAACGATAACCAAGTATGTTTGTTTATGAAAGGCACACCTGAAGCACCTCAATGTGGTTTCTCAATGGCAGTGTCAAATGTTCTTAAACATCTAAGTGTTAATTTCAAAGGTATTAATGTTTTAGAGGATGAGAAATTAAGACAAGGTATCAAAGATTATAGTGATTGGCCTACTATTCCCCAGCTATATATTAAAAATGAATTTATCGGTGGATGCGATATTGTTAAAGAAATGTTTGAAAAAGGTGAACTCAAAAACTTGCTTATCGAAAAAAAAATATTAGATAAATAAAAAAAGTGAGAAACTACATATATAAAACTATAATTGCTATTATTGCTCTTATTATAGTGTTTGAATTTACTATAGGAAAAACAATTAAGAAAATAACTTCTCAAACAGATATAATACTTACTAAAGAAGGAAGGAAAGAAATGGTAAGTTCAATAAAAGATGAAATGAAAAAAGCTATTAAAAAAGAAAATTATTTAAAAGAAGAAGAAAGAGTCTTGATAAATAACTTTATCAAAAAAATTCAATCTGAACTTAATAGTGTTAAATAATATCTTCAAAGATATAATAAAACAAATCAAAATTTTTCATAATATATTCATTAAACATAAATTTTTTATCAAAAGAAAAACTTACTCTATGGAAGGGGAAGATTTAATCATATTAAAATACATTGATGATATCAAAAATGGTTTTTATGTTGATGCAGGTAGCTACCACCCCTTACATATAAACAATACGCATTTATTGTATAGTAAGGGTTGGAGAGGAATAAACATAGATATTAGTAAATATTCCATTGAACTATTTAAATTTTGTAGGCCAGATGACGTGAACGTTAACTTAGCTGTTTCAAATAAACCAGGGCAAGTAAAATTTTATTTTCAAAAAAAAATTAGCCAGCTAATAACTACTAAAAAAGATATTTCTTTAAATAGAATGCAAGGGAATATTAAAGAAAAATATATAAATTCTGATACTCTTACCTCAATTATTGAAAAAACTAAATTTAAGAATAAAAAAATTGACTTTTTAAATATCGACGTTGAGGGAGCTGATTATGAAACTCTCACATCTTTAGACTTTAAAATCTACTGTCCTAAAATTATATGCATAGAAATTACAGAAAATAATATTGAGGATTCAAAAATATTTAAATTTCTCACTAATTTAAATTATAAGAAAGTTTGGTCAAGCAAGGCAAACATAAGCCACATTTTTATAAACTAAAGATATTAATTTAAGAACATTCTAAAAGTTTACCAGTAATAATTTTTTTTTCTTGAAAAAATAGTTTAAAATTAGTTTCATAAATCTCTCTACATCCATAAGGAAGACTTTTTTTTAAGTTTCTCACATTTTGAACCGCCAAAAATGGCCGTTCATAATCAGTATCTATTTTTTGCCAAATATCAAAACAATTAAATTTAGTATTTTTTAGAAAAGGTTTTACGCTGAGTATAGGATTTACTAAAATACATAAATTTTTTTCATCTAATTTTTTTAAATGTTTTGCGATTTCTCTACCACTAATACCTTGATACTCTAACTCAAAATTTTTCGATAAATCAAGATATCTTGATGGCATATTAAACCATACATATTGATAAGGATTAATTTTTATATTTTCAATAATAAAAAAAGAAATAGATAAAATACTAATTGTGAAAAAAAATTTTTTAGAAAATTTATATAAAGAAAAAAGGCTAACTATAAATATAAGCGGAATTAAAAACATCACTTGTCTAATTTCATCATAAAGATGAACTTTTCTATAAATCAAAATAAAAATAATTGAAAAAATTGTTAAGATGATACTGAAGAAAAAAACTGAATTTTTTTTATCTTTAAATATTTTTTTATCTACAACAGGTATAGTCGTTAACCCAAATAAACAAATTAACGGTATCTTAACCATAAACCAAATAAGCAAGTATGTAGATGGTAAATTCTTAGAATACATAGTTGTCCCCATTGTCATAGTTCCAACATTATTAAAATGATTTAAATTAATCTTTAAAGTCTCGAAAAATAGAAATGGATTTATTATAAAAGTTGGGTTCAAAACAAATAAAAAGATTATAAATGCAAATAAAAATAATAAACATTTATGATAGAATTTTTTTAAGAAAATATTAATTTTTTCTTCAAAAAAATATAAATATAAAATTAAGGTTATTAAATATTGTATGAAAATTAATAATCCTCCAATCCTTATTGATAACAAATATGCAGTTAAAAATGAAAAGATAACTATTTTAATATTTGTTATTTTTTTATTTTTTATAAGTTTTTCTACTAAATTAAATTTAATAAAAGTACATACTAACCAAATAGACATAAACGGTATGTCTTTAGGACTGAACATTGACTGGCCAAACAAGTATGGGTAAGTTAAATATGTAATAGTACCTAAAATTGTAAAATTTTCGTTATTATTAAATTTTCTTAAGATTAAATAAAAAAATAATCCAGAAATAAAAAAGAAAACAAATACTACTAAATGTTTAGATATTAATTTTGCCCCATATGAATCAATATCAAAATTTGATAACACAAATCCATCAATTAAGTTTTGTATTGGTTGTGATATAATTTGAAAACCAATTCCATATCCGACAAAGTTTTTTACTTTTGAATTGAAATTTTCATAATTAAAATCTTTATTATTTATTATTGAATTTAGAAAATCCTTTGTAATATTTATGTTAAAATTCCAATTTAATTCTTCATAATTTTCATCAAAAGATATTCCTGTCTTTAAAGCATTAATAGAACCGGCTATAAGAAAAGAAAATAATAAAAATGCAAATAATTTTTTTTTTGTACTTTTCATTAAATGATTGTTAGCTCGAATAATAAAAATTTAAAAACTTTTATCTTGAATAATATTCGATTACTAAGCTAGGTTCCATTATAACTGGAAAGGGAACTTCTTCAAATTTAGGTACTCTGATTAATTTTGCTGTTTTATTTTTATTATCAGATTGTATATATTCTGGAACATCTCTCTCTTTATTCTGCAGTGACATGTCTATAAAAGTAAGTTTTTTTGACTTATCCCTAATCTCAATCAAATCTGTGCTTTTGACTAGATAGCTTGATATATTCACTCTTTTTTTATTAACTCTAATATGTCCATGATTTATCATCTGTCTTGCGGAAAAGACAGTAGAGGCAAATTTAGCTCTATAAACTATTGTATCAAGTCTGCTTTCTAACAACGCAATTAAGTTTTCTGACGTATCACCTTTTTTAGACAAAGCTTTTCTGTAAATATTTCTAAACTGTCTCTCATTTATATTTCCATAATAAGCTTTTAATTTTTGTTTTGCTTGTAATTGGATACCATAGTCAGTCGGTTTACCTCTTTTATTTTGCCCATGTTGACCTGGCGGGTAAGCTCTTGAATTAAATGGGCTTTTTGGTCTTCCCCAAATATTTGCTTTAAGTCTTCGATCTACTTTGTGCTTTGATTTTAGTCTTTTTGTCATAATTAATAATGAGTGTTTATAAGCTTTGAGGAGTATTTGTCAATTAAGGTTTCTTCTTATTTTTACTTAAAGAGCTTATAATACTGGCTAAAATCCTTAATTCTTTGTCATTAGGTTCTAATCTATAAATCAAATTATTTATATTTAATAACATTGAATGTTTTTTTTCCTTTGGAATAAAAAAGTTTTTCTTATCTAAAAGAAAAACTAAATGTCTTAAAATTTTTGTAATTTTTTCCTTAGAGGAAATTTTTAAATTAAAATTATTTTTTGTTATCTTATTTTTATTAATAAGTTTAAATATTTCAAAACAAATAATTGTTAATGAATGAGATAAATTTAATGATTTAAATTTAGATGATGTCGGGATCTGCAAAATATAGTTTGAAAACGATAAATCTTTATTTGATAACCCGGATGCCTCAGGACCAAACATCAAACCAATATTTAAGTTTCCTTTTTTTTTTATTATATTTTGGAAACTTTGAAGAGATATATGTTTCTTATTAATATCTCTTCGTCTTGCACTTAATGCAATGACAAGATTAAAAGGCTTAATTGCTTTTTCCACATTATCAAATACTTTTGCTTTGTTAATTATGTCATATGCGCCAACAGAAGTTGCTTTAGTTTTATGATTTGGAAAATTAATTTTTGGACTTACAATATGAAGTTTAGAAAATCCAAAGTTTTTCATGGACCGTGCGCATGCGCCAATATTTTCACCCAATTGAGTTTTTACAAGAATAAATCCAAATTTATTTTTCATTCAGATTTGCAGGAGCTTTTTCTTTGTAAAGTTTATAATCTAAACTATCTATTAGGGCTTTAAATGAAGCCTCTATAATATTTGGTGAAACACCAATAGTAAACCAGCTTTTACCTGTTTTATCAGTACTTTCAATTAAAACTCTTGTGGTTGCTTCAGTTCCTGTATTTAATATTCTTACTTTATAATCCAACAACTTAAGATCTGAAAAATAATTGTAATATTTTTCTACCTTTATAAAATTAGATCTAATTGCATTGTCTAAAGCGTTGACTGGACCGTTTCCTTCACCATTACATTCTATTTTTTTTCCATCTATTAAAAAAACAACGTTTGCTTTTGTAGAAATATTTTTAGATTTTGAAACATTTACATCATAACTTTCAACTTTTAGATATTCAGGAACTTTGCCTAGTAATCTATTAGCCAAAAGTTCAAAAGATGCATCTGCTCCATCATATGAATAACCACTGAACTCTCTTTCTTTAACTTCATCCAATATTTTTTGGACTTTTTTGTCTTTCGAGTCAATTTTAACACCATAAGCTTCAAGTCTTGATAAAATATTAGAACGACCAGCTTGATTTGAAACTATTATATTTCTGTGATTACCAATTAGTTTTGGATCAATATGTTCGTAGGTTTTTGGATCTTTTTTGACTGCAGAGACATGTAGGCCTCCTTTATGAGAAAAGGCAGATGCTCCCACATACGGTAAGCTTTTATTTGGTTTTCTATTTAATATTTCGTCTAATAATCTTGAACAATCTGTTAAAGAACTAAGTTTTTCTTTTTTAATATTCAGATCAAATTTGTCACTGAAAGATTTCTTTAAAGATAATGTTGGTATGATAGACATTAAATTTGCGTTCCCACATCTTTCTCCCAGACCATTAATGGTTCCTTGTACTTGTCTAACTCCAGCTTGAATTGCCATTAAGGAATTTGCTACAGCGTTTTCAGTATCGTTATGAGCGTGAATACCTAAGTTTTTTCCAGGTATAACTTTTGCAATTTTAGAAACGATTTCACCAACCTCATGAGGAAGAGTTCCGCCATTCGTATCACAAAGTACTACCCACCTTGCTCCCTGGTCATATGCATTTTTTAAACAGTCTAATGCGTAATCAGGATTGGCCTTGAAACCATCAAAAAAATGTTCGGCATCGAATAAGAATTCTTTTTTACTTTTAACTATATGTTTAGCGGTCTCTCTTATATTTTCTAAATTATCCTCATTTTTTATACCTAAAGCAGTTTTGACATGAAAATCCCAAGATTTACCCACAACACAAACAGCTGGGCATGATGCATTAATCAAAGGTGAGAGAGATGGATCATTTTCAGCACTACGACCTGTTTTTTTTGTCATACCAAAAGCAGTGAAGATAGATTTATTTAAATTAAGAGGCTTGGAAAAAAATTCTGTATCAACAGGATTAGCTCCCGGCCATCCTCCTTCCACATAATCAATACCAATTTCAGATAAAATTTTTGCAATTCTTTTTTTATCTTCCAGAGAAAAATCAACACCCTCTGTTTGGGCGCCATCTCTTAAAGTTGTATCAAATATAAATATTTTCTCTTTGCTCATTTAAATTTCCAAATAGTTTTATCTTTTTGATCTTCAATCATTATATCTTTTTTTAATAATTCATCTCTTATTTGATCTGCTAATTTGTAATTACCATTGTTTTTAGCATTCAATCTTTCATTAATTTTATTTAGTATAAATTCTTCAGATATATTTGAGGTAGATTTTTTAAATCTTTCCCACTCATCTTTGCTTTGATTAAATAATCCAATAAGTCTACAAGCGCTATTGAAGTTTTTTTTGCTTTTTTCATCTCCTTTTTTTGCAGCATTGTAAAGTTCATGAATTTTAGCGATGAATCCTGGCGTATTCAGATCTTCTAATAAGCTTTCAACTTCTTCTGTTCTTAATTCTTCATTAGAATCTTCATAAAGTTGATACCATTTTTCAATTGTGGATTTTTTTTCTAATAAAAGTTTTTCATTCCAGTCCAATGGCTGACTATAATGAGCGCTCATTAGAGCAAGTCTGACGACTTGCCCTGAGTATTTTTTAACAGCGTCTGAGATAGTCACAATGTTTCCTATAGACTTTGACATTTTTTCTTTATCAATAGTTACAAAACCGTTGTGCACCCAATAGTTTGAAAATTTTTGAGTTGAATTATTACAGCATGATTGAGCAATTTCATTTTCATGATGAGGAAAAATTAAATCTAGGCCTCCACCGTGAATATCAAAGTTTTTTCCTAAATATTTTTCACTCATTACAGAGCATTCTAAATGCCAACCAGGTCTACCTCTTCCCCAGGGTGAGTCCCAACCAGGATCTTGATCTAAAGATGGTTTCCATAAAACAAAATCCATTGGATTTTTCTTTAATTTTGACACTTCAATTCTTGATCCTGCTTTTAACTCTTCTAAGTTTTTATTGGATAACTTTCCATAATCTCTAAAATTTGAAACAGAAAAATAAACATGTCGTTCTGATACATATGCAAATTTCTTATTAATCAATGAAGTTGTCATTTCTATCATTTCTTTAATATGTTCCGTAGCTTTTGGTTCTCTAGTTGGTTGTAGACAATTCAGCGATTTACAATTTTCGTGAAAAACTTTAGTTACTTCTTCTGTGATTTCTTGAATTGATTTATTTTTTTTCTTTGATGCTTCAATTATTTTATCATCAACGTCAGTGATATTTCTCACATAATTAACATTTTGATAAATCTTTTTTAAAACTCTAAAAAGAGTATCAAAAACAACTAAAGTTCTTGCGTTACCTACGTGTGGATTATCGTAAACAGTTGGACCGCAAGCATACATTGTAACTGCTTTTGAATTGATTGGTTTAAATAACTCTTTTTTTCTTGTTAAAGAATTGGTTAGTTTTAAATTAAGATTCATTAAATTTGCAAACTGGAATTGGATTCATTTTGTGTAAATTTTTTTCTCTAATTTCTAAATATTTTTCATAATTCGGATCATTTTTGTCTTCCATGGCTCTTTCGAGATCTTCATAACTCATTCCAAGTTGTTGAACATCGTTCCGACCATCATCCCATAAACCATCTGTTGGAGGGGTATTAATGATATCTTCTGATACTCCAAGGTATCTTCCCAGTTCCCAAACCTGAGTTTTGCTACAGTCAGCTATCGGAGATATGTCAACTCCTCCATCACCATATTTAGTATAAAAACCAACACCAAAATCTTCAACTTTGTTACCCGTGCCTACAACTATTCCTTTATTTGCAGTAGCTACTTGATATAAAGTTGCCATTCTCAATCTCGCTCTTGAATTGGCGTATCCATGCTCGTTATCAAAGTTGTTTAAAACTTGAGAAAATGAAGTAAAAATTTTATCCATTTCCAATAAATGATGTTCAACATTCTTATATTTTTGTTTTAACCATTTTGCATGAATTAAGCTTAAGTCATGTTGAGACTTAATTTGTTTTATTGGCATTGTTAACACAATTGTTTTACGGCCAGTGTTTGCACATAAAGTACTAACAACGGAAGAGTCAATTCCACCTGAAATTCCTACAACTAAAGCTTTAGGTTTGTATGAAGACGACTCACAATAGTTATTTATCCAGTCAGTAATTATCTTAGCTCTTTTTTTTACATCCATAGTTAATACCTTACCCCTCTTTTAAGGTTTGGTCTTAATAATTACAATAATTATTAAGACGCGGCTTGAATAATTTTGTTTGATATTTTTGAATTTTTCTTAATTTCTTCAGAAATTAAGAAAGCTAACTCTAAAGCTTGATCTGCATTTAATCTCGGGTCACAGTGTGTTCTATATCTGCTAGAGAGATCTTTATCAGATATTTTTTGAGCGCCACCTGTACATTCAGTTACGTCTTGACCGGTCATCTCAATATGCAATCCCCCAGCGTAACTTTTTTCAGCCTGACTTACTGCAAAGAAATTTTTTACCTCTTTAAGAACGTTCTCAAAAGGTCTTGTTTTAAATCCTGTTGCTGCTTTTATCGTATTACCGTGCATAGGATCGCAAGACCAAATTACTTTAAGACCTTCTTTTTTTATTACTTGCATTAATTTTGGTAAATATTTTTGAACATTGTCAGCACCAAATCTTGAAATTAATGTTAATCTGCCAGGTTCATTTTCGGGATTCAGAATATTGCATAAATTAATTAGTTCTTCTGGTTTTAATGTTGGACCACACTTTAGTCCTATTGGATTTTTTATACCTCTACAAAATTCAACATGAGCTCCGTCAGGTTGTCTTGTTCTGTCACCTATCCATACAAAATGAGCTGAGGTGTCATGATATTCGCCAGTTGTTGAGTCTATACGAGTCATAGACTCCTCGAATGGCAAATGCAAAGCTTCATGTGAAGTATAAAAATTTACAGTTTTTAATCTTCTATTGTTATCAGAATTAATCCCACACGCTTCCATAAAAGCGAGTGCATTACTTATCTTATCTTCAATCTCTTTATATTTACCTTTTGTTTTATCTTTGATGAAACCCAAGTTCCATAAATGCACTTGCCTTAAATCAGCAAAGCCTCCTTGTGAAAAAGCTCTTAGTAAGTTTAAAGTAGAAGCAGATTGAGAGTATGCTCTAAATAATCTTTTCGCATCTGGAATTCTAACTTTTTCAGAAAATTCCATCCCATTAATGTTATCACCAAGATAACTTGGTAATTCTTTCCCATCTTTTTTTTCAGTAGGTGCACTTCTAGGTTTCGAAAATTGTCCGGCAATTCTGCCGACTTTCACAACTGGTACTGAGGCTGAAGCTGTTAAAACTAAAGACATTTGTAAAAGAACTTTAAAAGTATCTCTTATATTATCAGGATGAAATTCAGCAAAACTCTCGGCACAATCTCCACCTTGTAATAAAAAAGCTTTACCTTCAACAACATCTGCTAAAGATTTTTTTAGAGATCTAGACTCTCCAGCAAATACTAATGGAGGGTATTTTTTAATTTTACTTAAAACTAAATCTAGCTCCTTTTTATCTTGATAATCAGGTAGATGTTTAGCAGAGTATTTTGTCCAGCTATTTAAATTCCATTTTTTCATATTCAACCTGCGATATATATAGAGCATAGCTAAAAAATATTCAATACAATATTGGCTGAATATTTACTTAAATGTTTCTACTTTACTATTTAATGAAATAACTTTTAATTCTATGCTCAATTTTGGATATTTTTTCCTAAATATCTTTTTAATTTTTTTAAAAGAACTTTTATGAACTTTTGTTTCGTTTATATCTGAAAATTCTTTTTTTCCATTAATAATTTTTGCAGCACCACAATCACGATGATTAATTACAATAAGTTTTTTTATATTGTGTAATTTAACTGAGGTTTCGAGATTATCCCAAAATACTTTATGCCATCTTTTAAATTTATTAGCGGTAACGCCTACGGCTGATCCAGCTATTGTAAAAGAACTATACTTCCCGCTTAATTTTTTTTTTCTTAAATAATTAAAGACAATAGGTTGAAACCTTGGATCTATACATGACAAAACCATCACTTTGTAATTAGGTTTCATTTTATTCTACTGTGACTGATTTTGCTAAGTTTCTAGGTTTATCTACATCACAATTTTTTAATAAAGCAACATGATAAGCAAGCATTTGTAATGGTAATGTTAATAATATTGGTGACAATAAGTTGTCAATGTGTGGAACTCTAAATCCAAATCTAATATTTTCATTTAAAGACTCTTTTTTGTTATCTGTAATAAAAAGTATTTTTCCGCCTCTTGCGATGACTTCTTGCATATTAGAAATTGTTTTTTCAAAATATTTATCTTTTGGCGCAATAACTATCACCGGTAGGCCATCTTCAATTAAAGCTAAGGGTCCATGTTTCATTTCACCAGCTGGGTAACCTTCGGCGTGTAAATAAGATAACTCTTTTAATTTTAATGCTCCTTCAAGAGCTATTGGGAAAGAAGATCCTCTACCTAAAAACATTGATCCCTTTGCAGAAATAAATTCCTTTGCCATAAGTTGAACATCACTCTCGCTTTTGATGCATTGCTTAATTGCTTCAGGTATTTTTTTTAAGTTACTTATATTTTTTATGTATGTATTTTCATTAATGTCTTTTCTTAGAAAGGCTAACTTCAAACACAAAATATAAAGCACTGTAAGTTGACCTAAAAATGCTTTAGTTGAAGCCACTCCTATTTCTATACCAGCATGAATAGGCAAGACCCAGTCTGAGTTCCTAGCAATTGAGCTCTCAATTACATTTACGACTGAACAAGTTTTAACATTATTTTTTTTACATATATCTAGTGCTGCTGCGGTATCAGCTGTTTCTCCTGATTGTGAAACAAAAATATAAAGATTTTTAGAATTAAATTTCAATTTTCTATATCTAAATTCGGAGGCAATATCTATTTCAATTTCAATTGAGGTTAATTCCTCAAACCAATATTTAGCTGTTAAACAAGAATTGTAAGCTGTGCCGCAACCTATCAAAACAATCTTATTTATTTTTTGCGGATCTATTGGAAAATTTAAAATATTAATATTTTTTTTAAGGCTATCAACATATTCGTCAATACAATTTTTAACAGTATTCGGTTGCTCAACAATTTCCTTAAGCATAAAGTGTTTGTACTCACCTTTATCAATTGAAGTTTCATTTTCTGACATTGTGAGAATTTTTTTGTTTACTTTTTTAAGACTCGCATCATAAAAACTTACCTCGTCTTTAGTTAATACGCACAACTCACCATCATCTAAATAAGAGATTTTATTTGTCATAGATTTTAAAGCATATGAGTCTGAACCAATGTAATTTTCATCTTTAGAATAACCAACAGCTAATGGGCTGCCTCTTCTTGCTCCAATAACAATGTTTGAGAAATTTTTAAAAATTATTCCTAGA
>Ga0315315_10001121_pt1 | contig 24363 bp, 12 predicted proteins | sample M140m3416metaG_FD_203699 | JGI IMG/M metagenome (GOLD analysis project Ga0315315, IMG submission 203699) | Ammonia-oxidizing marine archaeal communities from Monterey Bay, California, United States - M1 40m 3416 | ecosystem: Environmental > Aquatic > Marine > Intertidal zone | place: USA...
GAGGGGGAGGAGGAGGAGGAGGGTACGGGGAGAGGGACAGAGAGGGTGGCGCCCACCATGCAGCCATTGCCGCTGAGCGGAGGGCGGCGGAGGCCGCCGCCAGGCTTCGACGGGAAAACGCTATGAGTGCTGGCGATGGCAGTGGTACTGGCATGGTCGGAGCGGATGTTGCATAGGTCTTGGCGTCGGCGGGCTCTCGGTGAAATTGTTACACGCAAGGTACCTTGGTAATACTGATACTACTACTTATTAGTATGCATACGACGAGGTCGTAGCTAGCTAGTATACTACGATATTATATATATATATATATGGAAAAACGTTAATAAATATTTCAACCCTCCCTTTCCTTTACGTTCCGTCGATCACAGTCCATAGAACCACCTCCACCACAACGCGATCGAATACGTCCCGAGGCGGCGTTAGGCAACCATTCGCGCCCTTGCCATTCTCGCGCCCCTGGCCTTCCGCCTCCTTGCGTCGGCGGCGGCATCAACGACGGCACTGCCGCCCTGTACCACCGCCCGCCTCGCGTCCGCATTTGCTGTCGCCGGCAGGAGGGGCGCTGTAGGGGCGGTGCGTCGACGCTTTCTTCTGACATCGCCGCCCCTCGGCATGGCTGGATCCAGATCCAAGTCCGGATGCAAGTCCGGACCGGGAAGGCGTGCCTCGCCTTCTCATGGCGATAGCGATGGCCAGGGCGATGGCGACGGCGAAATGCTGGAAAAGTGGGCCACGCACTCGCACCACTCGTACCACGACTTTTCCCTGGATGAGGCGACCGAGATCCGCACGGTGCTTCTGGACTGGTACAGGACCAATCGCCGCCGGCTCCCGTGGAGGGGCGATCCACCCCCCTATGATGGCAGCACGGCCGGCGTCAATGCTGCCTCGGGCTCCGGAATAGGGGGGTCGCAGCTACGCAACAAGTTAAAGTCGGACCTGCCTAAAAACCAGCCCAGCATTAGCAAATTCTTTGAGGCAAAGCCAACTTCAAACCCTGGTGAGAGGGGAGTGGGCCTAAAAAAAGAGGAGAAGAAAGAAGGGGAGGTACGAGGGAACGAGGCCGGGAGCAGCAGCGTGGGGGCTTCCGCAGCCACTGCTTTCCCTGTCACCGCCTATGGCGTATGGGTGTCAGAAATAATGCTGCAGCAGACCCGGGTCGAGGCCGTTATTCCGTACTATCTCCGTTGGATGAAGTCATTTCCCGACGTCCATAGCCTCGCAGCTGCCACCGAGGACGAGGTCAATTCCCACTGGGCCGGTCTGGGATTCTACCGGAGGGCCAGGCTCCTTCACGCTGGAGCCAAAAAGGTCGTTATGGATTACGGGGGGGTCCTGCCCAATAATATTGAGGGCCTGCTCAAAATCGACGGTGTTGGCCCTTACACTGCGGGGGCCATCGCCAGCATCGCCTACGGCAGGGCGGTCCCAGTCGTCGACGGCAACGTGTGCCGCGTCCTGTCCCGCCTGACCGGGGTGGCCAACCACATAAAGGCACCTGCCCTCAAGGACGGGGAGCTAGGGTGGGACTTGGCCCGGCAGATCGTGCAGGCTGGTAACAACGCAGGGGATGCGGCGGGGGGGGATGCCAGTAGGAACGACGCCGGAGACATCAACCAGGCCCTGATGGAGCTGGGGGCGACGTACTGCGCCCCCTCGGGCACTGGTACTGATGAAAGGGATCCGCTGCGAAGCTTTTACCGGTCCACCGGAATCGGGAGGGCGCTCACGGCGCGAATCAGGGACGGTAGCCTCGGAAGTGTGAGCGACTTCGTAGCGGTCGTAGAAGCGGGGAGGGCGGCACGAGGAGGCAAGTCGACGTGTAGGCTCTGCGATCCTGAGGGGGTATCGACCGTCATCTTCGACATTGCGGCCCGCGTCGGTGCGGGAGGGGACGAGGTCGATGGCGACGGCGCCGCGGTGGGACACGCTGCCCTGCCTTTGGCGCCTCCGAAGAAGGCCAAGCGGGAGGAGTTACTGGCCGTTGCTGCCATCTGCGTCCAGGGTTTGGCCGACGGAGAACCCCGCTGGCTCATGGTCAAGAGGCCAAAAGATGGTCTGCTCGCTGGGCAGTGGGAGTTCCCATCCGTCTGTCTTTGGAATAGTGCTGACGCTGCTCCTGCTGCTAAGATGGGCGGCAAAACGAAGATGGTGGCCACCTCAACTAGAGCCATACCGTCAAATCTCAAGAAGAAGAAGAAGAAGAAGAAGGCAGCACATGTTCCTGCCATCGACGCAGACGCGAGAAAGGATGCATTGGATACATTTCTCGGAGCATTTTCGTCGCCAAGAGGAATTCCGATTGTCTGCGACCGCATCGGAGTCGCGGAGGAGCCGATGGGACACATATTTAGCCATGTCCGACATTCCATGTGGGTAGAGTACGGCAAGGTGGCTATTTCTGACAAATTCGTTGGCTTGCCCTCACAACTTTCGACTTCAGATGGCCGTGAAGCAAAGTTTATGACCGAGGAAGATATGGCGGATGTGGGCATTACCTCTGCGATACAGAAGATCCTTAAGGCGGTGAAGGCTGCGGATCATGAATCGAGAAAGACGCGCTCGACGAAAAAGCGAAAGCGATAGCTTTTTTTTCCTCCGGCACCCTTCAAACTTTGAAATAAACCTCTGGCTACATTGTAAGTGGAGAGAGAGCAATCATGATTTAAAATTATTTTACTCCTTTCTCAAACGTTGCCCTTCTGGCATCAATGTCAACGATGAGAGATCCTTGCGAGAGGAAGGTTTGGCCTAGGACGATCACGTATGGCGCCGTATCTTCGTTGTCGAACCAATCTAGGGAAACGGGACTGATATAAAATAGCTTGTTCACATTTTTGGCACTCGAGATTTCGATCGCTGTCTGAGTTTTCCGACCGTTCCTCCCCCGCTCCTTGTACGAACCGGCAATCTTGATGTTTACTGATTCAAAGCGTGAGGGATCCAATCCTTCTAAAACAAGCCGATCCCAAAATGGTCTAATTAGAAGGCATCCACTCAATCCGCTGTCAAATACAGCCACGATGTCTCTATATTGCCGTCTTTCTCCAATCTGTGTGGCAAGTTTCAGGCTATCAAAAGATTGTCCGTCAAAGACTACTTCGTCCACTTTACAAGCATAATGCTCAACAAAATCGCCGAAAGGGCGCAAATCGACAAGTGGAAAGACTTCCGAGACAAGGTTAGATCCGGAAGGTATCAGTGATGTCGTAGATAGCACGAGATTATGGTTTGGGTAATCCAACTTGAAGGAAGATATTTCCTGTTCGGCCAAGTCTGCGACTGCGACATCATTATTCTCGCCGCCGTTATCAGTGATGCTACGACGGATTCTTAGTTGTTCAAGAAAAGTTGGCCTTCTCTGGATCTTTTTGGATATGTTGTTTGAACGTTTGATGAGACCTACCAATGAGCCGCCCGATTCTATAGCAAGAGCTTCGTCCATTACGCCGAGGACGAGGCCACAATCTTCATTGGTAGCAACAATCGCACGATCACGGAACTGGACTCTAGAAGTGTTCCACTGGATGAAACCTGCCTGCGAGCCGTATATCTCCTCAGTTTGTTCGTACCCCGAAGGGCCAAAGCTAAATGGAGCGCCATACGCTCCAGGTACCATTGGATCGGGCAGAAGGATACCAAGAGCCTGCTGTATCAGCGCAACTGCTTTGGAAAATTCACCCGTAAATCCATCAAGTTCTCCATCTATTGGGTAGGAGCCACTTGCAATTACGTCATGGTCAAGTCCTGAGGAAAAGACGAGGTACGGAGAACCTGTGTCGACGATGAGGCGGTAGACGCGAAATGCGGCGGAACGCTTGGTTGGCCATGCTGGCAGCGGTACTGGTGCTGATGCTTGCCCGATTGCGGTAATGCGTAGACAGAGAGCGCCTCCTGGGCAGGGCTCGAGGGGGAGAGTAACTACAAGCCCTCGTGGCGGGGGTCCATCATATTGGCCGATCCCTGGGACGGGTGGCTCCCCGGCACCGTCATCTGGGACCGCCGACAAGGCGGCGGCACAAACGTCAGTTGGCGAGAGGACTGACGATGCTGTAGCGGCAGTCACTGCCGCAACTACCAAACTCGAGATGCAATCTCTCCTGGTCTCTGGGGGCGAACCGACGAGAAGAGTGGGAAGAAGGCGCGATATTTGCATATTGTTCCATTATTTATTTATTTGTGCGTAATATGTGACGTGTCGACGGGTTGCGTCCGCGGATTATCATTACTTTTTTTAACCCATCTTGTATCTCGATTTTCATACGTACGTGTGTACACTTACTCGCCTTTCGATTTGTTTCTTACCATAATCACGCATTCGACCCTCCGGCCATGGTATCGAATCGAACGCCGTACATGTATGCCTCCGAAGGCAAGATTTGAGCAAGTACGACGCTCCTGCCAGCTCCGCTGATCCGCTCGCTTTGGTGGGTTGCCTGCGGTCGCACCATGGCATCGCGGTTGCTCAGACCTTTCTCCGCGGCCCGCGCCAGATCCCGTGTTCGGAGGTTCCACCAGGTCTCTTGCGGCTCCTGCGTCGGACGGCACCTGCCGGCCCCTTATCCCTCGTCCAAGATGGATCAGCGTTCGCGCACACGAAAGCAAGCTCGTCAATCCTACGTACGCGCTCGACAGATATCAATCCTCGATCAACTGTCTGCTTCGCCAGCGGGTCACGATGACATCTCATCGCCCGAAGGGAAGGAAGAGCAGCTGAACCGTTTGATCCTGGCTGAGACTACGATAGGTGGCTCGCCAAGCTTGCGGGCAAACTCCGGTTTATACTTAGCAGTCCTCCGGGCTTGGGCGCAATCCAGAAAGGCCGTGGCGCCGTTCAAGGCAGAAGAATGGATCTGCCGGCTCGAGAGAGAGTACGAGGCTGCTGATAAGGATGCATCCCTCCTACCCAGTGTTCATCATTACAACGCCGTCATTGAGGCATGGGCTCTGTCACGAGAGAGCAACGCTCCGCTGAGGGCTGAGCGTTGGCTCAATAAGCTCAAGAGTGGCTCAATCACACCCATGCCATCAACAGAATCTTACAAGTATTATCTAAACGCGTGCTCTAAGGGTCACGGAAAGAGCATCAAGAATATGCACGCAAATGCCATGAAGGCTGAGCTGACCCTTAAGGAAATGATCGAGCTCAGTGACAATGTACAAGACTGCAACATCGTCCCCGATACAGATTGCTTTAATTATGTTATTCGAGCCTGGACGCGGTGTCGCAGCGATACCGATATTGCCGAGAAAGTGATGGATATTCTTCGGACTATGGAGCTTTATCAACGAACCTCCTTCTCTGGTGATCAATCAGTTACTTCGGTGTCGCCCAACACTCTCTCGTATTCCATGGCCATTGATGCTTGGTCAGTTGTGGCGGGACTGAAGGTGCAGAGATCGCTCAAGGCCCAGAGGAGGAAACGCTGGGAGCGTAACTCGAGCCCGTCGAGGCTGGACGAGCAGTTGCGCATTGAGGACGGCATGGTAGAAATCGAGAAAGCAAGCCAAATATTGCAGTATATGGTATGCTTGTCGTTAGCATTGGCGTTGAAGTTTTGGTTTGAGTTTTGTCTTTGGTTTCGGTGCTCTTATGATATTCTAATTTCTCGCATCGTCTTCTCTTACACATCTGCATTCGCCTTGACTTTCCATTCTCCTCTCCTTTTGACTCCCCTTCTGAGATCAGCATGATTTGCAAGATGCCGGAGATGTCAATGTCGTTCCAAATACTGCATCGTACAACACATTAATATCGGCTTTTGTGCGGACAGCTAATGTCGAGAACAGGGATCACCCTTTGGAGGCCGAACGCATACTTCTTAAAATGATCGACTTCCGAAATCAAGGCAACGCTGATATTGCTCCCGATCAACGTTCCTTCATCCATGTAATGCGCTCTTGGTCTAAGACCCAAAGATCAAACTCAGCCGAACGAGCTGAGTGGTGGCTTGGCAAGATGTGGGAAGAGTACAGAGAGACGGGAAATAGCAATCTTCGTCCAAATATTGGAGTTTACAATGCCGTGATGGAGGCATATTTCAGGCGGATGCAGCTGCCAAGCTTGACAAGTCAAAAAAATGTCCGTAAGCTCGACCAACTCTTGATGGAATTGCTCAAATTTGAGCGTAATGGGGACGAAACCCTCCACGCCAACACTGCGTCGTTTACTTTCGCTATTCGTGGATGGCTCAAACACGAAATAGATTGTTGCGACGGAAAAGAGCTGGGTTCGGGGTGCGCTAGAGCATTATATTGGCTTGACGAGTTGATTGCAAGAGAAGAAAAGGGCTTACCGCATGCGACTACTGCACCAGAACTTTTTGAGGGAATTCTAAGGTCAGCGCACAAGGCTAGCAAAAGGTCAAATCCAACAAGAGTCTCCAAATCTTTATTTAAGACGTCTTTGGAATGTTTCACAGAACTGCGAGCGTCTCGTTTCAAGATGACACCTACTGCTTACGTTTGCGTCCTTGAAATCGGGCTTAAAACACTTTCATCGCCCGCTGATAATTCAGCCCGTTCCCGTTTCGTTCGCCATCTAGCCAAGGCGTGTAAAGAGGATGGCTTCGTGAGTGATAGGTTCGTGTCATCCCTTTCAAACGGACGCGTCTGGGCGGAAGGGTGGACAGCAAAAAATAGCCTGGAGTTGACGAAAGAACTCTTCGCAGATTGCTGGCCCTTTCCCAAGACGTGGAGTCGAAATCTAAATTCACGTAGGAGCGGTGAGCTTCCGACGAAGAAAAGCTTACGTCGATCGCGGACTTTACAAGTACAGGTGGGAGAAGGACATGACAGTTCAAGGGCTAAAGCTGCTGCACACCAATCTGGGGACGTGCCCTGATTGCCCGCAAAGTAAATTAAATAATAAAATATACTAGCTAGTATCGCAGCAATTCCTAGTACATGTATGTAGCAGTATACGTCTTTCTCGATTATTTCCACAGCGTAAGGCGGCCCCGTCTTTGTCCCGTGCTGTTGCTGTAACCCCCGAGGATGCTCTTGTGCACATGATGTGTGAGGCCCACGATTTCCGCAGAAGCATCGCTTTTCCCAGTCGTTTCCTCAGCAAAGTCGCGGATCGTTTTTTCAATGCGTCCGGTAGCAATATCATAGCACAGGAGCAGCCCATCTTCAGTGGCTACGTAAAGCCACTTGTTGTTAGGGCTGGCAGTGGCGGCGACGAAGTCCGCCTTGTCTGTCGCCGAGGAGGCGTTCCTAACGTCGTCTGCCTTTGTGTCGTCTCGCTCAAATGTCCGGAGAACCGTACCGGACAGGTTCACGAGGAACGCAACAGGACTTCGGGACACGATCACCAGGCAGCCTGGTGGTGTGTGGAGAGGGACTACCGAGTGGACGGGCCGGCCGGCTACGGCCTCATCCGCGGTTGGGGCGGCCACCAGGGACGCGCCGATGGCGGTAGATCTGACCGTTGCTAGCCTCATCACGCGTAGGGATTCGGCCGATCGCCCGTCCCAAACCCGGACGGTGCCATCGGCCGATCCCGTTACGACAAGGAGCTTGCTCCTGGCCAAGCCCTCGCTCGCGCGACCTTCTTCTTTTCCTCCCCGGCCGACCCCGTCAGCCGTCGTCACGTACGCGCAAGAGTTGACGTATGAACTGTGGCCGCAGAATTCCTTCAGCATTCGCGACGCCCGCATCCCGAACTCTCGGCATGCTCCGTCATGTCCGCCGGTGAGGACATGAGAGGCACCGGCCGAGAGCGCCAGGCAGGACACGGCTCCCCTGTGGGCAGCGTCGAACCTGCGCAGGCAGCGACCGTCGGCGATCTTCCACACCTTTACGGTCCCGTCCGAGCTCCCCGTGGCCATCATTGAGCCGTCATTGGAGATCGCGATGGAGAGAACTGGGGCATCGTGCAGCAGGAGCTCGTCGGACTTCTGGTAGGGAAGATCGACACGGAGCTCCTCGTAGCGGGCGGCGGGATCCCATACCTCGACGAAGCCGTCGGATGACCCGGTCACCAAGCCCATACCATCCGGGAGGAAGGCGGCGCACTCGACGTACGAGCCCTTGCCGAACTTGATTTTGGAGTAGGGCGACCTGGGCACCCTGTTGGCAGCGGCAGAGGTGGTGGCGGCGGCCGATGAGGAGGAACCGTCCCCGGAAGGCACCGCCGATGCGTCCACTTCTCCCAGCACCAGATCGAACCTCTTGCGCCTCTTGCGGCCCCTCTTCCTGTCCTTGCCACCTTGGGCGAGGGCATCCCCATCCCCATCCCCTTGCTCCCACAGGTCCCTGACCTGGGGCAGCTTCCCCGTGTGCGCCTGCCACTTGAGGGCCTGCTGGATGAGGGAGAGGAGCCTGTCGGGCGGCACAGCGGGGACGGCGTCTGCTAGGGCCCCACCTATGCTGTCACGGCGCCTCTGGCGAGAGACGCCTCCCGCTCCATAGTAGTCGGGAGGGAGGAGCCGCGCCGTCACATCTTTGGCGCCGGAGTTGGGGTTGGGAGCGTGCAGGGCTCGAAGGGACGTGAGCGCGGCGATGCGTCTCTCCACCGACGCCGACCGCCTCTCAGCCCCGGCCCTGGCCCGGTTCCTGTCCCCATCCCCGTCACCGTGCCCTGCGTCTGCCGAACCGATGCCGTCGAGGTCGTCCTCGCACATGCGCAGGACGGCGTAGGCGAGGGCGGTCTCGCCGGCGTCGGCCAATTCGAGCGCTGCCATCTCGTGCACATCGGCGATGAGGCCGGCAGGCAGGGAGAACCGGCCCTTGCCCAAATCCTCGACGTCGCCGTTGTCGGGGGCAGCAGCAGCAGCGCCCGGGTCTATGCCCTCCAGGCACCCCAGGACGCCACCCCAGTCCCCCTGCCGGGCCCAGGAACGAAGGGCGGCCGCTCCCGACCTGTGGACCACGCCAGCGAGGCCAACGCCGGACTCTTGTCGGAGCGCCGCCGCGCTGCCGTGGAGGCCGCTCTCGGTCAGGTGGTGGAGAATCAGGCGAATGACGTCGGATGAGTCCGTGTGGAAGCCGGGGGGGGCATTGCCAGGGGGGGCGTCCGTCATGGCCGTCTAGAGTGATAGGTGTATGGCTGTATGCTAAATAAGTAATATATATATATATATATTACGAGTATTGTGCATACGAATCGTAGCTAGGAGGCTAGGAGCTAGCTACGATTATACGAGCTCGTAGTATGCAACAAAAAATGTACTCTCCTCGTAAAATAGTAATATACTCCTAGTAATATAATATACTACTCTCGTACTACTCTAGCATAATATATTATGATAATTTATACTCTAGAGCTACTAGACTAGTATTATTATTAATAATGATCGATCTCCTTGCGAATATCACGCTGGTTCGCCTCAGTGACATCCTTCATCTCCTTCTTGGCGTGCCCGGTCGCGGGAGGCGGTACCGCTTCAGCCTGGTGCCGTGCTCGAGGGAGCCCCAGACTTGACCCTCAATCGATTTCACATCAGGATCTCAGGATCACAGCATGGACAACGTCTCCGTCCTTGAGCCCGTAGCTGCTGAGAAATAAGTGGTAGCTAAGCACCGTCCCATCGTTCCCGCTCACGACTTCCCACCCCGTCGCTATACCGTCCCTATCCAACATGCGACAGGACATACCCCACTCCTCGCTGAACCTGCTTTGAATGGATCTCTTGAGATCAGACACCGAATCCTCGGGGTGGGCCACAATCTCTAGCATTGGTTGCGTAGAAATCTCGGTGCTGCTGCAACTGGGGGCACTACCGCCCATGTCGCCGCTAGGATTATCTGCGCCCCCTCTCAGGTCACTTTCGTTGTCGCCCGAGTCCAAGGCAAGCCGCATAGAGTACACGTCATGTAGCAGATCCAACCGTAGCTCCGGGATGCTGTACATCTCGCACGCTAGTGCCACCCTCGACGTGCCCACCCGTCCCGCAAAGTCGCCGTCCATAAGGCGATCGTACGCGTCGATAATCTCGGTCATGGCTGCCTCGCACTCCTTGCGGGGCTGCGCTGGGTTGAGATCAGGATGGTTCCTCTTGGCCAGCCTCCGGAAGGCGGCCTTGATGTCCTCCTTCGAGGCGCTGGAGCGGAGGTTGAGGACGGCGTAGGGGGAGCGCGCATTATTTTTAGTGGGGGAGGCGTCTCCGTGGAGTCCGCGAAATGAGCTTGGCGATGGGACGTTCGCGTGTCTCCTATGAGCGTCTTTATTCGAGCGTACGCCCAACTCTCCGGTGACCGCCGCACTCTGAGGGCGATAGGCCATGGGCGACGACGGCAGCGATACACATGCAGCCAGTGTCAGTATCGGCGCTGGCGGCGGCGGAAGTCGTGCACGGAGCCCTGCCGCGCCAGCCAAGGCCCGAATCATCTACAATAGCAAATCAAACTCATGTGAGTCATTTGATGTGATGCTATCCTTCCCATTATCTGTGTCCGTTGGAAGTTTCTTTGTTACTTACGAGCGTATGTCTGCATTAATAATACTACTACTACTAGCTAGTAGTATTATTAATATTTTATTATTTTTTATTTACTAGCTAGTATTCAAAAATGATATGTTTAGACTATTTCGTAGAGTAGCTAAGTCTAGAGCTAGTATGTGCATACTACTCTACGAGTACAGTTCTATTACGAGCTCTTCACGGGCAGAACGGCAAGGCAAGTCTGCTTTACATCAATCATATTCCGCCATATTTCGGCGACGAGCTTCCTGCGCATCATGTCATCCGAGGCCGAGGGCCTAGACATCGGAAGGGCGATTGCCATCGCCCGCGACATCGTTGCCAATATGACGCTGGCAGAAATGGTCGGACAGATGGCGCAGGTGGACATATCGGACCTAGTGGTGGGCGAGGGTGACGAAAAGCGAAGGATCGATAGTGGTGCGTTCACCAGCATGATTGCCTTGTACTCGTCAAAAGTGTTGTAAACAACAATCTAATGCATGCCTCCCTTCTTCTCGCTTGATCCAGACAAGGTTCGCAAATACTTCGGTGCTCTGGGAGTCGGGTCGCTATTGAATACACCTAATTCCAATGGGTGAGTTTTGCTGTCCTTATTTTTTATCAATCGCACACCCCACAAGGTCCGCGCCACATTGCTTCGCTGATCATACCTTCTCTCACTCTTCTTTAATCATGTTGGATTACAGCGGACCCATGTGGAGCGCTCGAGAGTACCGCGAGGCGATAATGAGCATAAATAAGGTGGCCAAAGTCCCTGTGATTTGGGGGCTCGATTCGGTTCACGGAGCGAACTATGTATTGGATGCAATTCTCACGCCTCAGCAAATCAATCTCGCTAGTACTTTCAACGAGTCCGTGGCATATAGGGCGGGAACTCTCGCTTCTAAAGATACAAGAGCCGCTGGAATCACATGGCTGTTTTCACCCATCTTGGGGCTGGCTTTGAACCCGGCGTGGTCACGTGTATACGAGACCATGGGTGAAGATCCTCACCTCGCTTCGGTAATGGGAGCAGAGCTGATCAAGGGAATTCAGGCACCTGATACGGACAAAAGGGTTGTACCAAGTCGGGCCGCTGCGTGCGCAAAGCATTTTATCGGTTATTCCATGCCAAGAAGTGGTCATGACCGCAGTCCTGCGTGGATTCCAAGACGGCACCTTTATCAATACTTTTTGGTGCCGTGGAGAAGGGCATTACGTTCGGGTAGAGATAGTGCGTTAACAGTGATGGAGTCGTATTCAGAAACTAGCGGTGTGCCAAATGTATTCAACTTTGAGTTCACTAGAAAGCTGCTGCGCGACGATCTTTCTTTTGAGGGAGTCCTGGTAACTGATTACCGAGAAGTAATGAATCTCGTCGACTGGCATAGAGTGGCGGCGGACTACGACGAGGCTGTCAAGCTCGTGCTGAGAGATAGCAGTGTTGACATGAGCATGGTACCTCATGATGTTGAGCTCTTTATCGCTAGTGTTCATTCTTCCGTGATCCGTCAAAATAACGCTACCACAAGCTTTCCTCCTATACCGGAATCAATCGATATAGGTCGAATAGTCGAGTCGGCGGAACGGGTTGTCGCCCTAAAGGTGTTACTCGGAATGTATGAGGAGCGACACAGGATGACAACGAATAGTCCCCTTATAAAAACGGTGGGGAGCCCAGAGGATAGAGGTGCAGCCCTTGATATGGCCCGTCAGAGCATTGTTCTTGTTGAAAACAGAAATGAAGTTATTCCCATCGAGGGGGCCGCAAAAGTTCATATCACAGGTCCAACATCCAATTCATTGTCATACCAAAGCGGAGGCTGGACCATCAACTGGCAAGGGAGTCCTTCGGATTCTAACTTTTCATACGGTACTAACATTGTAGATGCCGCTAAGACTGTCCGGGAATGGGCAGTGACGACAAGCTGTGGGGTGTCAATTTTAGGGCAAGAGTGTCAAGAAGATGATGGGGCGCAGCCAGATGAACTTGAATCTGCTGATTATGTTATCGTCTGTATTGGAGAAGAAAATTATGCAGAGAAACCTGGTGATATTACAGACCTCCGATTGGCACAAGGCCAACTTGATTTTGCGGAGAAGGTGACCTCAGTTGCTACTGGTAAGGTCATCCTCGTTTACTTCGGTGGCAGACCTCGGGTTCTTGGTGCACTGCCTAATCTTGTAGATGCCATCTTCATTGCCTTCCTTCCGGGACCTGATGGTGGCCGCGCTGTTATCGACTTAGTTACTGGTCAGACCAACCCCTCTGCTCGTCTTCCAATTAGTTACCCGAGAGCTACCGACGGTGGTGGAACACCTTACAATAGCGCCGTTACCGACCAGTGCACACGCGGTGACGACGAATTGCCGCACTGGAAAACAAATCGTTGCGATGTACAATGGCCCTTCGGGCATGGCCTGAACTATAACATTATTGAATATGATTTTCTTCGGGTAAGTGCTCAAAAAATCGTACTGTCGCCAGGAAGGCAGAATAATGTTTCGCTTCCTTTCGTATCTGTCACAGTTAGAAATTCGGGGACGACAGCACAATCGCATTCTGTTCTTTTCTTCCTCTTTGACGAAACTAGATACGTCACACCAGAATACAAGCGTCTGCAACACTTCGATAAGGTTATGCTTCTTCCAGGGGAGGAAGTTGAAGTTAAATGGCGCATTAAACTCGAAGATCTGTACCATATTGGTCCTCACGATGATACTCATCTCGTCTTGCAAGAAGGAATAAAGTTAAGGATCGGCGTTGGGCCCGATGCTGATTGTAGATTGGATTCCGATTCAATGTGCACTGAAAATATCCAGCTCGCACTTTTGGATGGGGAGCATTATGTTGGAGCCTGCGATAGCGCATGCAAAATTTGGACGGACGAATCCTTGAATTGCGCCGACTGGTATGGTTTGGACTGGGCGTCATGCTGGTCCAGCTGCACTATGATCGCAGAACGTAATTATGACTTACATGGTCTGCACGAGGGCTGGGGATGGAACTATGTTGAATGCATCGAGAGTGTTTCGCGCGGGATTAAGCGCGATGCTATGATTTCTTCGAGGAGTAATACTTGTTGGAAGATGACGGCTATGTGCCGGGACATATTTAGCACACGTTTGATGGATGAAACGGGAATGAGCCCTTTAGGGGGAGGCGACGAGAAAGGGTTTCCGTTCTTTGTAGGTCCCTTTGCTGCAACTATAAGTATGGTAATCGGCTCGACTTTGATAGTCGTAGCCTTCTGGAAAGCAGGGAAAAGTCGTGTGGGGAAAATCGCGAAGCAGAAACGTGACGGACACATCGAGTTTGCGCCGCTTTCAATCGGTGCCAAGGTAGACGAGGGGATAACTTAAACTTGATCAATAAATAACTTAAACCTGATTGCTGCCCTAAAATAAAAAGAATAGTTCAGCGTTCCCAATGGTAAAGGTAGAGTGGACACTTCGCTTTAGTTTCCAACGACGTCTCTTTCGCAATGATGCCGGGAATCTTAAACATGTAGCTCACAACTCGAAAGGGCTCACCACACTTTTGCCTTCTCGTGGCAGCCTCATCCAGGAGAGGCTTAATCTTCTCCAGACCGGTAGGAAGGAGGTAGACAAAGACTGCTGTCGCTTCATCCAGCAAAGTCATTTTCTGAATAGGTGTCTCTCCAGTGCTCCGCGTCGGAGCATGACCTATAGCCTCAATCTCTTCAAGAACGTCACCACAGCGAATATCAATGCTGCTTCTGTCCAAATAGCTACCTGGAGATGTTTCTTGTAATTTTGCGATTGAATCTTGGCCGCATTTAATGAGGGTGCTATCGATGTCTATGCCAACACATCGAATCCCTTCTACTCTTTGCGCAGCCTTGATCAACATCCGGCCATCTCCACATCCAAGATCAAACAAGACGTCGTTGGATTGCAAATGGAGCATATCAATTGCCATCGATATGGCGGACGTGTGTGTAGGATTGTATGGTGCTAGACGATTTGTGCCATCTCTGGGACAAGTCAATGGTCTAGTACCATTATTGCTTGCGCTTTTCTCCCCTTTCCACAATACTGCCACGTTACGGCCCTCAAATGGTAACAAATCTTTGACGAATCTACTATCTTTTTGCAGTAAGTATTCGACGAACTGTTGGTGGGTGCGCACAGGGATGTGGCTACCATCCTCTCTTTCGACATTTCTCTGCGGGAATAGTCGGGGAAAGACACAACACGGAACAACGACAAATGGTTTATCTGCTGCAAGCGCAGCATCAACAATTGCCTCGGTGGCCGAATCGGCATGCATTCCAATAAGGAGCGAGGAAGATCGGATCGCATCTTGAATTGCCGCCGAATTTATTGTGCGGTCGTCCAGTGTGGTCACCAGCTGGCTGACTCTACTATTAATTTTCTTACTTACGAAGTTTGCATCTTCGTCAGATTGCTGGCGTATTCGCTGCTGCCATTTCTTAGGCAGCCTAGGTAACACGACAGTTTCAAAACAGTTAGCAACATCTGCAGGTCTTGGGTCGACGACAACAACATTTATGGCATGACACATTGATAGCCTAGCTGCAAGCTCCCCCTTCCCACCAGCGACGTCTAATACTTGGATGGGAAGAGATTTTGTGTTCCCGGCCGACTCGGTTTGCAACTGAGGAAATGTTTGGATGAGCCACCTCACAAATTGCTTGTGTCGATCTTGATTTCGCGCGCCGTGTCTCCCACTCCTGCCAACTTCACCCAAACCCTGTTCATGTAGCCGAGCTTGCTCCTTCCGCTCCATGGCGATTTCTTTTGCGCGTCTTCGACCTTCCTCTTTCTTGAATTGCTTCATCCGGACCTTCTCGGTCTTTTCTAAAGATTCAGATGGTGTGGGGAGTCTCTCGCCACTAGAAATGAGTGCAAAAAGGGGTGCATTTAGTTAGATTTCTTCCAACCAAACAAAGGAATGTACACAACTTGACACCGCAGTGCTCGATATGCACGAGGTATATGGCTAAGCGCCCCACATTAACACCGGAAAGGCACTTACACTGAATCCTTCTTCTGTTCCACGAGATTTTGATATTTATGGGTCAGGTGCGGCCTTCCATTGGATTCGGATACAACCCAAGGGTGGTTCTTCACCTCATCCAATGACAATCGACCCTTTGGATCGGCCCTGAGCATACGCTGAAGCAAATCTGCCGCGTCTTGACTTAAGTTCTCTCCACTACTTTCAACGTTACCGAAACTATTTGTTGCGATTACGCTGAGCTTCCCCTGGACGGATATGGCCACGAATCGCGGGTCGTCTTTGCTGGCCCAGATAAACGGAGGTCCACCGAACAACATAGAAAAGAGGACAATAGCAGCCGACCATAGATCTGTCGTATGGCCATCAAAACTTGCTTCGTTGGAAAGGAGCTCAGGGGCAGCGTATTTCTGCCACAACGGACCATGCGGCAGAATGAGGCGCCGAATGCGAGGTTTCCCATCCGGCTTATCATTGCCTTGTGTAGTGCTCTTGTCCATGTAGGGTATTCGGAGGCAATTTTTCTTTCCAACCAAGAAACAGCCATTTCTATGTAGCAAGATGTGTTCAAGACAAATATCATGGTGACAAACCCCAACTTTCTGAAGAAGCTCCAGGGCGTCGAGTATTTGCCTGAAGAAATACCTAGCTTCGACTTCGTCGAGGCGTCCGTTGCGTTTGACATACGTGTGCAGATTACCACCATCGCAATACGGAAAGATCGCATAGAGAAATTGACCGTCAGTCAAAAGTTCCTTTACGCCCAAGATGTGAGATTCGTCAGGAGAATGGCCTGACAGAAGTTGCGAAGCACTGAAGTCATTAAATGGATCATTGATGCCCTTTCCCTTTGCCTGGTCGAGCTTTCTCTTTTCATATTGCTTGATTGCCACCATTTCATATTCCTCCCCAGTTCTAAAATTGTTGTTATCATTCACTCGTGGAGTCAAAGTCCATCGCCCGGACACCAACGCGCGCGCATTTTGTTCGTCGGAGGGACTTCCACAACGCCGCAAGACGTAGCCTATGCGTACAGTGCCAAAGGCTGTCTTACCAATCTTGCGCTGTATCCAGTATGCGCGATTAGCATTTTCGGTATCAGACCGATTATCATCGAGGGGTATTAAAACATTCCCCCCAGCCATACTTTTAGACCTTAAGAGCCGCGATGGGCCCGGGAAATCGGTCAGTTCCGAAGACGCGTTATCTAGAACGATGGCTTTGTCGTCCATTTCCATTTTATCTATTTGTACACGCCTGGCAGCGACAAAGGTGGGGTCCGTGAATGGAGGAGGGGTTAGTGGTGCGCCAGATAAAGCAACCTCATCGTACTTGGCGTCGATGCAGCCACGGCATTGCATTAGATCTTGTACGGCCGCATCTCTCCCCATGGTAAGATAGCGTGCAAACTACAGTTAATTGATGAATCGCCTCATCGCTCATCGCCTCTCTTAGCTGGATCTACGGTGCACCCGATGCTACAGCATAACTTCCGGGTGACGACACGTCTCCGTACGGAGCATGGAGCGCGGCGCAAGCTACTAGAGAGTATGCATACTACGAGCGTAGAGTAGTACTTAGTATTTCCCGACCCTGGAGTCCTACTACTAGAGTACAGTAGTACAGTCCTAGAGTAGCTATATTGTAAGTACAGTGAAAGTACGTGCGTAGGAGAGTAGGGTATGAATAAAATTCCTGCAAGGCTTTTGATTTGAAGAGCTCATTTTGCTATTGATCGGCATCAGTCATGGCCTTGTCGTTGTCCTTAGCCTCACTTTTACCAATTTCCGGCAAAGAGGACGATGCTGATACTTCCATCGGCAGTTCCTCCTTTTGTGCTTGACCACGCATATCACTAACCGTTTCGGCTTTGCTAGCGAAGGAATCAGGGCTTATGTTCATAGTCTCACATCTTAACGAAGTAACTTCCTCATTGTCAACCTTTCCTCCGAATTCTTTGGCTTGACCTCCATAAGTAGGAACCGCAGTGGTTTCCTCGGAGGCTGCGGCAATTTGACTATTCATCGCCGCCATGAACCGTTTCTTTAGAGGAGGACTACCCTTGGACGGAGTCGAAACAGGATTAGGGCCCTGTGCCTGTGCCTGGACCCGAGCAGACTGGTCAGAAGCGTCTTCGCCACCGTCTGCGGCAGCAGGTGCAGAATCAGAAGGAGCACGGGCGCCTGCAACTGATGATTCGAATACTTTCCCCCTTGCCACAGTGTCAATGACGAGAGCAGAAAATAAAGATGCCTTCTCAGACTCGCTGAGGGTCGGACCACCTTCTATCTGGGTGTCTTCGTTTCGTGGCTGAGGTGGCGGCATCTCATTTGATATAATTATTGGTGCAGCGTCTACGGGCTTGCCTGAAAGCGGTGTTGGAGACAAGATCTCCTGAGTAGGTCTAGGTTCCGGTGGTGGTGATGAACCCGTTGACGGGCTTGGCTTCTGTATAGGAGCAATATCTTGGGCGACACCTTCCGCACTAACCTCCTCAGGGTTATCAGTGCCGATAAGATCCGGAATGTCCTTGACACACGCCACGCCTAGTGCAGAAAGTGCTGTCTTGCTGTGAAGAAGGCCAAATGGAGGCCAAAGAATATCGGGATTGGGTGCGTGCGGCGAACGCTCGTCATTGCGATCGAACATCTCTTTCGGTGGTCCTCCCGTAGACGATATGCCTTCCAGGTTACTCACGTCGGCTATACATATGGCGTTAGGTTCGGGTGGTATGGATTTGGGATCATTTGGAGGCAGATATTCTTCCGAACCGACTGTGGAGGTGACGCTAGTCGCAGGCACGGGTAAATCGTCAGCACCATTCATTGCAGCTGACGCACCAGACGCCTTGGCTATGCATGAGGGACACATCCATTTGCTTTGATCGGCAAAGCTTTCCGAACTGTTAAAGTCGACACACTTGGCGTGGAACCATCGTTCGCACTTGTCGCAGCCAATCATGAGGCTCCCGTCGCTGGGACCGCCGCAGAAGCAGTGCCTCGCACCCTTGTCCTCGATCGTATTGATAAGGCGAGACTCCTCCGACATGATAAAAGGAATATCCTTTACCTCAAGAAGGATTCTCTGAAGGTAGACCACGTCATATGGGCAGATCTCACCCGCGATTGGTCGAAGGGCTCGAACGGCCTTCTCCTGCCACAATCTAGCACGAGACAAGATTGGCTTTATCATACGGACACACTTCTCCTCTGGCAGCTTGAAGGAACCGGTATCATTAGCTTCTATACATGCCCGCATATCATCAAACGCTGACTTCTTCGCAAGCAGCGTGAGTGCTCTTAGACACCACGACAAGCATCCGAGGGAGTTGATGACATCAACGACGTCGGGAATATCAGCGAGGCCGTTCGTCTTGGCTAACTCAACTATAACTACCATTGGAGCAGATATATTGCCATTGCTTAAAGGTCGACTCGCTTCGGCCTCTTCCTTTGTCGCAGTGATCAGGACATACTTACGAAGCATAATACACCAATTTCGTAGAGGATCCTTCAAGGCATCCTCGCGCTCTTCTTGGTTCTTTAGATCTTTGGTAATGTCATGAAGGCTCACCAGTCGGCGATGGGCATTCGCTAGTGACTCCTGGGCCCTCTTATGCTTCTCGCGTAGCTGAATGACAGGTAGCGGGGCGACCAGGGATCTTGACTCTGGTGCTGGCAGACTTAAATTAGTGGCTCCGGGTTGCGAACCAACTGGAGGGTTCAATTGAAGCACTGTTGGTTCAGCTGCTACTGTGAGCCCACTCGTGCCGGCGTCGCTAAATTTTGTCTCTACCGGCACTAGCGCTCCCTGCTGAGCTGGTGATGCTTCTTTCTCTGCCTTTTCGATACCGGCGGAAGGTAATCTAGATGGATCTGAAACTGAGACATTTCTATCTTCCAGATCTGATTCCACCGGAATGGGCAAAGGTCTGGCCACGGATGAAGGATCTTGGTTCATTTCCGTCAGATCAAACCCAAGACTATTGAGATCTACCGCTATTTTGTCCACTGTCGCTTTGAGCTTCTCAATGTCGCGCTTCTTCTCGCGGATCTTTCGCTGGTGCCGTTGGTTGAATTCCTTTCGAGACTTCGCCAGGTCTTTCGAAGATGTCCACTTCCTTACAACATTGAGAACGGTGTCGGTACACATCTTGTACTGCTTCTGAGTGACACATCTTATGCACATGTACTTATCAAACTTCTCCGCCTGTTGCTCGGTCAAACCAATACAAGGGCCATGGTACCACTCGTCGCATGTATCGCACCCGACCATGAAACCGTCGTACGGCTTTCGGCAGATACAATATCCGCACATCATATCCTTCAGTTTGGCGATTTCTTCCGGCATCTGAACGAGGAAGGTTTTATGCTCGGCGATAAGATCCCTGATGTCGCTGATGTGGGTGGTGCCCTCGTCGTTGGCTGCAGTGATCTTTTTAACCCTCAGGATCCAGCCTCTTATTTGACGCAAGCCATTGCGGAGTACACGGTACTCTTGACAGGTAATCTTGAGCTTGTCGCCCTCGTCTATGTAGGCCTTGGCAACCTGCATACTGATGGGCGCGTTGGAGCTAGACTCGATGAGAGCAGCCGTCTTTTCCGCCCATGCACTCGCCACATCGACGATAGCTTGCAGCTTCTTCACGGCATCAGCAGCCTTTGGATAGATATCGCCTTCCTTCAAGAGACCCTTCAGGACATCGAGAGAAAGTCTCTTCTCGTCTTCCATCAGAATTTCGTGTATCCTTTCTTCCCAATCCTTGAACTGATCCCGGCGATCTTTCAACTTTTCCAACCGGATCTTTTCGTCGCGCACCAATGAGGACCAAGTAGTGGTGAGGTCCGATGGAACCTTAACACCATCAATCTCAATCCCGTGCAGAAGGTCCGGACTTTCAGCAGTAAGGAGCAGGTATTTCGCATTATCAATGAATTCGTCAAATTCTTTGAAGTTCCCCCTTTTAAAGATTCTGGCAGGCTTGAGGATGAAAAATGCAGCCTTCGCTAGCCATTCAGACACCTTTCCAAGAAGCTCAGCAAGCTCTTCTTCCAAAGTGTAGACTTCCTGGGCCTGCGCTCCACGAAGGAAGTTTGCAATCATTACGTGGGCACTTGCGACTTCATTTCCGTTTGAACGTTGGGTCGACGCTTGATCCTCGTGACTGACAACATCATTTTGGGGATCGACATCCATTGATGCCTCCTTTTTCACTGCATCCAGTTTTTCTCTGGCATTGCTATCCCTACTTTGGTAATCAGCCTTGGCCTCGTCGCAGTCCTCAATATCAACAAAGATTGCAGCAGGACTGCTAAGAAAGTCTTCAGGAGGGCCTAAATGTCGGGTTCTCTCCTTCCGCAGTTCAGTAAGAGAAATGGTGATTTCGCCTAGGGTAGCATGAGCTTGGAGCCTCCAGGATTGTATAGAACTGAGCTGCATATTAATCCGCTCCAAATGCGTCGTCGCATCTACGAGAAGATTTGGCGCCTCGTTAACTAGGGCCACAAGATCCTCAAGACCATGCTTTCCAGGCGCTTCTTTCTGTCCGGACTTCTTCTTACTCCTTCCGAGCCGCTTGCTTCTCTTTGATGCGACCCCCGTTGCTCGATCAAACCATTGCTGTTGAGCATTCAGCACCTTCTTAAGTGCAAGAGCTTCTTCAAGGTCCAGGGATACATCCGATGCAGCACTATCGACAGCTTCTTTCAGCTGATCAAACGTTATCTTTTTGGAAAGATCCATACTCACTGAGTTCTGAGCAGAATTGTCTAGGCCATTAGGCACGCCTTCCACCTTCTGTGCTATATCGATACTCACTCCAAATCTAACAAGAATTTCCTTGTTTTCTTCGCACCAGGTCTCTGCCTGGTTCAGAATGCGAATCATCTTTACAGACGGGTTACCTAAATTGGCCTGGATATCATTGAGCTCGTTAACAATCTGTCGTAGAAGAGGCAGCGAAATTACTATCTGCGACCGATTTCGCCTCCTATCGCCCTCAATGTACTGACGATACTTCTTGTACCACGCGTCGGCCACACGAACTATGTTCTGAAGGTCGGCCTCGGCATCAAGCTTCCACCTGTCTTTCTCATCCTTGTCAATTGGCACTCGATCGCGAATGGCCTCTCCCTTGGCCAGATGATCGAACAAATCATCAATCTTTCCCCTTTTTTCGGTCCACCTTTTGGCTTTAAGTGTCCAGTTTCGGGCGTCGATCTCGATCTGGAGCAATTGGTGCTCCAGCATATCGACGGGGATCCTCAATCCTTCAGAAGCAAGCTGCAGCAGGTGCTTTTTACCTGACTCGGATTCCTCAGTGAGAGCCCCGCGGATGGCTTTGAGCCATTTCAGTCGGTCAGCGTAGAAAGCCTTGGTGCTCGAGTTCGCAAGGTCCGCAGATTCTGGAACAGCTTCTTTGAGATCATTGATCCACTCCTTCGCTTCGTCGACTCGAGATTGTAATTTTCCTAGAAGGTCTGACAAGTTCACAGGCATTCCCCTACCGCTTTCCACAAGCTCAACCATCTCCATTAGTGACATTTGCGACCGCATCGCAACCGTAGCCCTGTCGGTCCACTCTTCTGCCGCTTGGTGGGTCGAAGAAAGAGCAGCAACCTCGGGAAAGGCCAGGTCGATCTTATTAGCCTCTCGTACAAGGGCTGAAAATTGCTTCATTGTATCGCCCTTTTCCTGAAACATAAAAATGAAGTAACAACATTGGAGGGTATCAGGTTGATGAAGCGAAACATGGGTAATAACGCAGTATTTGAGGGTCTCGGGGGTTATGAATCTGTTCCAAATAATAACTCACATCATTCGTCTGGCGAAGCTTTCCCCTCAGCAAGAGCGCCCTATCCACCCGCTTCTTAAGCGCCACCAGGCTCCGCGGTCTCAATGCAAGCCTTTCCCCCTTCTTGACCATTCTTTCGGCTGCAGTCAGGACGCACACATTATCATTTTTCCCTTTGTAATCTTGAAGGGAAAACATTCCAGATAAGTCTCCAGCTAAAACTCTGTCAAGCCGCTCTTCCCACTGAGCTGCCGCCTCAAGCATTGTTCTTGCTGCAATCACCTCCTCTAACACAACAGGACTATTCTCCTCAAGACTGTTTATATGAATCCGCAGCTCGGTGAGAACTACTCCATCTACATCTTCGTCAAATATTTTGTCGTTGAGGGCAGCGAGGCGATTGCGGGCTGCAAAGACAAGATCAATGATAGTGTTCATGCATGTTGAAATTCGCTTGACGGAGGTGTCACGCTTGGGGAATACCTCTTCTGGCCTGGGAAGGGTATGTGCCTTGCGAAGGAGTATAATGAGGTCGCGAAGACTCGGCTTGGGCGCTGAAATTGCGCCTATGGATGAAGAACTGTTAGTTACACCGTTCGTGTCTGGTGTCACAGCCGTCCTGGCCACTATTGCCTCCGCACACTCCAGTGCAAGCCGCCATGGCTTCCGAAGCTCTTCCTCCTCATCGTATTTATCATGTTTGGAATCACGACCGCCTTCACTAGTACCATTGTATTTGAAAGGTGCAATGCTAGGATTTGATAGGGGAACACCGCCAGTCGACGGCTCCACATCTACCGCGACGGCGTTCCACATGTCCACTCCACTGCCGTCGTGTAGCCCATAAGGATATCTACCAGCTTCTCGCTTACTCTTGCGCAAGTCGCCAGTCATTGAAGTATAAAATCTTTCGAATCGTCTACGCCAAACATCAGAAGGATAAAGCATATCCGACAGCGACCCTCCCTCCGCCTCTTCCCGCTCCCGTTGCTTTTTCATGTTCCGCCTGGCCTGCACGGCCCTTCCCATGGACAGATGTGACAGGAGACTGAGCCTAGCGACCTCCACATCGCCTCCATGCCGACCGTGAAGGTAGGCGAGCATCATCTCGTCATCCTCAAGACTGGGCGTGGGTCCATATGTTGAGACGTAATCGACCAGAACTTTTGTTCCATTGTCACCCCCCCCCTCGCTCGGAGGCATGGGCGAGACGGATCTAGATTGTGCCTCATTGACGCCCAACTCCTCACCTTTATGCGTAGCGACTACCCCCCTTGGACGACTGTTAGTATCCCGACTCAAACTGGCTGGCTCTAGCGCCGCAAGCTGCTCTCGTAGCTCCTTCTCCTTGTCAGCCTTAGACTTCCGCCCCCTCTTTTTGGGCCTGCCGTCGGCACCAGAGCCGAACTGACTGCCCCCGATACTCCTGCGGCCCGAGCCCCGCTTCCCGCCAGTCCTGGACGACGACGGCCCCGAGATGAGCCCTGCGTATCTCGCTCTCACCTCGGCCTCAAACTGCTGCTCGGCACAATCCAGAGATCTGTTCGATCTCCACTGAGGAGTTTCAAGGGTGACATTGCGCGCGAAGGTTAGGAACGAAGCGTTCGTGTTGCCTATCTCACCACTGCAGCGCACGGAGTGGGGCTGATGGATGACTACCCCACCCATGCGGGCCGGGGGCAGCGCGTCCACCTTTACCAGCCTGACCGCAGCGTGCTTAACGATTGGGAAGCTGGTCATGGCGTCGCTGGGTATGCTGTAATTTGTCTGCTTTTCGCGTGGTCGAAGACCCTTGTCGCCGCCGCCGCCGCTGCTGCTTCCTACACCGCTGCTAACGACGCTGGCGGGGACGGCGGCATCGGACGATGGACCCCGGCGTGAGGAGACTGCGCCACCGCGAAAGGAAAGGATTAAAAAGAGCCATGATGGGGACGTACGGATATAATATAAATATAAATAGTGGTGAGATAAAGGCCGAGGTGTGTACCATGTGTTCAGATGCGAAGTGGTACCCTGCACGAAATTGTATCCCTCCCGAATGCACCCCATAGCGGAACTTACCGTTGCTCTGGTGACCCTCTGTCGAAGGGGTCGACCGACCCGACCTCTTGCCCGCCGTTTTCCTCCCCGACTTGCGAGTTGGCTGCTGCTGC
>Ga0315315_10001122_pt1 | contig 24344 bp, 20 predicted proteins | sample M140m3416metaG_FD_203699 | JGI IMG/M metagenome (GOLD analysis project Ga0315315, IMG submission 203699) | Ammonia-oxidizing marine archaeal communities from Monterey Bay, California, United States - M1 40m 3416 | ecosystem: Environmental > Aquatic > Marine > Intertidal zone | place: USA...
GTGGAAAAAGAAATTGCAGACCTAATGTTCGCATTCCAAATGGCAAACAAAAAAGGAGCTTGGATATCCCTCTCTGACGAAATAAAAGAAGAGCTAACCATAAAAAAAATACCCTTCGAAGAAAAATTTCAAGGCGACCAAAAATTCTTAGCACACCTAGAAGAGAATGAAGAATTGACAAAGTTTTTATTTGAGGAGTTCAAGGTTATGGTAAACAATGCAGTTTAAGACATTACACGGGGCAACAAAAAGACTATCCAAGTCCCACAAATACAACATAGACTGGGATGCCCCATCAAGAAGCAAGCTTCAATATAAAGTTAAAAAATCACTTGAAAAAATTTGGTCAAGTAATATTGTGTTAGAGGAAATGCCAGTGGTAGGCACAAAGCTGTCCTTAGACTTTTATAACGCAAACAAAAAAATTGCTATTGAGGTTCAAGGCAGGCAGCACAACCAATACGTTCCCCACTTTCACGGAAACAATAAGATAAATTTTATTTCTCAACTGAGAAGGGATCATCAAAAAAAAGAATTTTGCGAGATCAATAACATACAGCTGATAGAGCTCTACGAGCAAGACGATCTTTCTGCATCGGGAATAGAAAGTGTAATCAAAGGCAATGAATGACGACATCAATCCAAATGACCTGCCTCAGTTTGCGATGCCAGACTCAATCATCGAAAAAGTATATGAATTCACAGGTAGCTCAGAAGACAATAAAGGCTTCGTTATGTTTTTTGTTGATCAAACCGGAAGCCCTCAAGTAATATCATCGTGCAAGTCTTCGATTATTGAAATGGGAATAATAAAAGCCGCAGAAGAATACATTGAACAATTTTCTTTGGTAAATAACCCAAATCATCCAGGAGACACAGAGTAAAGCTTGACAAAAGCCTCCCCTTCTGTTATAGTTATAACACTATCATGATATACTCATACGAATGCGAGCAGCAAATTTTAGCCGGCCTAATAAAAAACCCCGAAGTTTATCCAGAAATTGCACCCTTTATCTCCGAAGAAGATTTTTTCAGCGAATCTAGTGTCGCAAACAAAACAATATTTTCGGTTATCCGCCAGGCAATAAACCTTGGCGAAAAAATAGACGAAGTAATTGTATCGGAGAGGGTCAACTCTCTCGGGATCTCCTTTGAAGACAATCTAAATGTATTTGACTACATTAACGCTCTCTCGATGAGGGCAGTTTCAAAAAACTCGACAATAGACACGGCAAAAGAGCTTAAGAAATATACAGTTAAAAGAGGTATATGTAAAGCTGCCTCAGAGATTATAGGTAAAGTAAAATCAATGCCAAACACAGAAACTTACGATTCCATCATAGAAGCCTCCGATGAAATATATAATGAAAACATTAATCTTTTCCAAGAAAGCAGTGATTCTCCCGAGAATATATTTGAAGAAATGGAAGAGGTTATGGAAGATCGGGGAGAAAATCCGGTTGAAGAATTTGGACTAATGGGGCCACACGGGAGCATAAATAACCTTTACGGATCGCTGCTAAGACCTGGAAACATAACTGTTATTGTGGCTAGGTCCGGAGTCGGTAAAACGCAGTTCTGCATGGATTTTTGCACAAAAACGTCAGCGCAATACGAAAACACTCCAGTTCTTCATTTTGACAATGGAGAGATGAGTAAAGAAGAGATTATGAACAGACAATGCGCTGCGATATCAGGAGTACAGCTAAACTTAATTGAAACTGGAAAGTGGAGAATGGCAGGAGACGAAGTCGTTGATAAAATGCGAAGCGCGCTTAAGAAAGTTAAGAGTATGAAGTTTTACTACTACAACGTCGGAGGAATGTCTGTAGACGGAATGATTAATGTTATCAGGAGATTCTATTACGCTAAGGTCGGAAGGGGTAATAGGATGATCCTAAGTTTCGACTACATTAAAACAACGTTCGAAAAGTTTAACACCAAGACGGAGTGGCAAGTAGTAGGAGAAATGGTAGACAAGTTCAAGAGGCTCGTGCAAAAAGAAATCGTCTTTGAAGGAGAGCCTAAGATTGCGATGATGACAAGCGTACAGAGTAATCGTTCAGGCATCGTAGGCAACAGGAATGCAGACTCGGTAGTTGATGACGAAAGCATAGTATCCCTATCCGACAGGATTACTCAGTTTTCATCGCATATGTTTATTCTTCGGAACAAAACAATGGACGAGCTTCAAAACGAACCTGAAGGTTCTGGCTCACATCGGCTAACATGCGTTAAACATAGGCATTTGGGCGAAGATGTATACAGGGCACTCAGTCCCGTAGAAATGCCAGATGGAGCAAAAAAGAAAAACTACATCAATCTGGACATTGAAAATTTTAATATAACAGACCGAGGAGACCTCAAAGATCTTGCGGACAAAATGATTCTGAGCGACACCTCCATCCAAGACGATGCCGGATTCTTTCAGGCGCCGAACCTATAATGGACACCGAAGAAATCAGAGACTCCCTGCTCAAGCTCGGGTTTAATCTTCTAGATAGAGGATCGTATTGGCAAACCAATGCTATTTTTAGAAATGGAGACAATAAAACCGCCATACAAATCTACAAAGATACGGGGGTCTGGAAGGACTATGTTCAGGATACATGCTTCTTTCCCTTTAAAAAACTAGTAGAAGCAACCCTAGGAACAAACGACCCCTCGCAAGTTAATACCTTCATGGGTAATAAGGCAGATTTCGATTTTCATAACGTAACGTCTGCTCCGCCGCCGAAGATAGAGATAGAGGAAACTTATCCAGTAAGTTGCCTCGAGCGCCTTTTGCCGCATTATGATTTTTATGAAAAAAAAGGCATATCTCTAGAGAATCTATACCCCCTTCGAGGAGGCCTCGCGACAACAGGACAGCTTAATCAAAGATTCGTGTTCCCAATATTCGACACAAATGGAAAGATTCATGGTTTTTCAGGAAGAGACATGAAGGGGGGAGAAAACAGGCCAAAGTGGAAGCATTTAGGGAAAAAGAAAAACTGGATCTATCCACTCCACACCGACCCTTTAACGAAGAAAGCTATAGAAGATAGCAGCTCTGTTATCATAGTAGAAAGCATTGGCGACATGCTCTCATTAAGAGAGGCGGGAATATATAATTGCTTAGTATGTTTCGGTCTTTCAGTATCGAGCAAACTCACCTGCGCGCTAGTTTCACTAAACCCAGATAAAATCATACTATCATTAAATAACGATATTGGGTCGCCAGAGAACAGGGGGGAAACTGCCTCCTTCAAAAACTACCTAAACCTTCTGAGCTTTTTTGATAAAGAAAAAATACGAGTGTGCCTACCAAGCAAAAACGACTTCGGAGAAATGAGCCCAGAAGAAATAGAAAACTGGAAATTAAAACTCGAAAAAATCACCAACCAAGACCAGCACCAAGCGATCAAGGAGGCTTCAAAAAAACTGCTCTCCAAGAAAAAAATAAGCAAAGCCATGGGCGCAAAAATCAAACTACTTGAAGATGAGTAAAAAAGAAGTATACCTTTCAGCAAGCAGGATTAAGACTGCTCAACAATGCTCGTGGACATATTGGTGCAAGTATATACTAAAGCTCCCAGACAGAAGCAACGACGGCGCAAGCAAGGGTTGGATCTGCCACCTAATATTCGAACTGCTCGGAGAACCAAAGAGAATAGATTATTATAATAAAATCGTAAAAGAAGGGACTGTATGGAATATTGAATCAATCAAAAGGTTAATAAAATACCACGCGAAAAAGCTTTGTGTTATTGACCAAGAGAACATGGAGGATATTGACAAGATGATCGTCTGTGGATTAAGATATGATTTCTTTGGGGAGGAAGGCGGCAGTATAGAAGAGTCTTTCTCCGAAAAAGATTTTACGCTCAAGGTTGACGAAGAAGGTAAAAGATACAACATAAGAGGGTTTATAGATAAATTATTTTTATATAAAGATAAGAGTGCCATAATAAGAGATTTCAAGACGAGTAAACAAAAATTTAAAGGTAAAGAAATAGATGATAACATGCAAGACTTAATGTACTGTCTTGCAATTAAAAAACTATACCCAGAATATAAAAGTATTAGTGAGTTTTTATTTCTTAAATTCGCACTGGAAAAAGACATATTCGGCAACCCAGGAAACGGCGTTATAAAAATGAGCGAACTCAGCGATGATGTTTTAGAAGGCTTTGAGTATGAATTGAGTGGGGTACAAAACTATTTGGAAAACTTTTCAGAAGAGAATGCAAAATCAAACTTCGCTTCAGACCAAGGTTATCCAAAAGACGGAACCTTTGGCGGGCCTCTAGCATGCGGTAAAGATGGATTTAAAATTTGTAAAGGAAAACCCATGCTCGACAAGAACGGAGAGCCGATCAAAGCTTTTATTTGCGCGTTCAGGAAACCTTTTGAATATTTTGCATTAATTGATCAAGATGGAAATGTAAAAAAGAGTGTATATAATGAAGATGAACATGAACTTTTATCTGTAAAAAAGGAGGGAGATACTATTGAAAAAAGAGAATATTCAGGATGCCCAGCATGGAACGCCAGCAGCTCATTTGAACTTTGATAAACCAAAGCATGCAGGGGTAGCCCTAACCCTAAACAACTTAGTTGTCCTAGCAAAGAGGATAGAGATATGTCCGTATTCAAAAAAGCCGCCTCCTTTTGCGGGGTATTGGTCTGTATTTTGTGGGACAATAGAAGAAGGCGAAGACGCAGAATCTGCGGCAGTAAGAGAAGTAAAAGAAGAAACCCAACTGACGATAGACAAAGATGGATTACAGTTCTTGGGTCAAATTAGAGGCTTAGCGCTATTTAGATATGAGCTAGGCGAACTAGAACTAATAACCCTCGATTACGAGCACACAGAATACGGGTACTTTAAAATACCAGAAATACATGCCTCCCCAGATCCAGTTGACGAAGATATTGCTAGAGCCATACAGTACAATAACTTTATAGACACATGAAAACTAAACTAATCTTAATGCTCTCGCTGTGCTCATCCTGCTTTGCGGACAAGATCTACTTTAATAGCGGAAAGTCCCTTGAGGCAAAAATACTAGAGGCAAACGAAACACATGTATTAATACAGCGCGCTTCAGACCTTCAGCAGTTTAGGTTTAAAAATTCAGAACTAACAAAAGACTCTCAGAAGAAAATAGAACTGTATCACTCAGAAGATAGATACAAATCAATAACACAACTAAAAACACCTCTCGAACAAAAAAACATAAATAAGTTTGCGCTTTACATAGACGAACTTATAGAAAAAAAACTAAGGTCAAAACGCCTGCAAAAAACAAAACCCCTTAATGATGAATTTTTCGCGAGAAGATTATATTTATCAGTAATAGGAAGAATACCAAACAAACAAGAACTAGAAGATTTCTTAAACAGCAGAGAGAAGGACAAGCGGTCCAAACTAACGCAAAACTTACTAAACTCAAGCGGCTATGTAAACCACCAGTTAAACTGGTGGAGCGACATGCTGAGGATAAAAGACAGGGTTCAGGGAACAAATATAAACGTGGGGTCAATTTACAGGGAATGGATAAGGCAAGCTTTAAGGGAAAACAGGGGGTACGATAAGATAGTTAAACAATTGATCGCAAGCGGTGGGGAGCTGTATAACGGTGGAGACGCAGTGAGCTTTTACTTAAGAGACAGAGGCATGCAAGAAGATAACCTATCTCACACCATTAGAATATTTCTTGGAACAAGGCTTCAATGCGCTATGTGTCACGATCACCCGTTTGACCGGTGGACACAAAAAGAATTTTACGAATTGACAGCATTCACAAGCGGCATAGGTCAAGTGAGAATTGCCGAATACCAGAAAGTATACGGCAAGCTAAATAAGCTTATTAGGGAAAAAGAATCTCCAAACTCAGGCATATTTAACAATTGGCGCAACCAAGTCAGAGACTCACTAACCATCGGGGTAGATAACGGGGGTACAGGTAAAATTAAACTGCCCAAAGACTTTGCCGAAGATAATGGCGAGCCAGGAGATATAGTAAACGCGAAAGCAATCTTCACACCAAAACCCGTATTCAAGGAGAACGATAAAGATCAGCAAAGCCGCACGGTTCTTGCCGAATGGCTTACGAACAAAGATAACCCAAGGTTTACAACCATGATATCAAACAGAATCTGGAAGCAAGTTTTTGGTGCAGGATTAATAGAGCCGATAGACAGCATGATGGACGACACGGTATCAAGCAATGAAGAGCTCATGAAATACATCGAAAGATTAATGGTTATGGTTAATTATGACTTAAAAGAATTTAGAAGAATTTTATTCTCAACAAAACTTTTTCAGAGAGAAAGCAAAAAAGAAGATTATAAATCCCTCGAGGACTATGACTTCGAAGGCCCCACGTTAAGGAGGATGACAGGTGAGCAGATATGGGACTCACTAGTAACCTTGGTTTACAATGATATAGATAAACCAAGCAGGGTTTACCTTCACAACCAACAGGACTATAGCCCCATTTACGATAGATACAAAGATATGAGCGCAGAAGAAATATATAAAGACTTTGAAATGCTTGTCGAAAAAAACCCAGGAAACAGAAACTTCCTAGAAGTAATCAAGAGCGAGCGTTCTGATTACGAAAAAATTAAACCAATCAGCGACAGAAACCTAGTGAGATCTAGCTACCTAGAATCTCCAGCACGAGGCGGCCACCTAATACGTCAATTTGGCAGCTCAGACAGGGAGCAGATCGATAACAGTAGCACAGAGCCAAACACACCTCAAGTATTAAGTTTGTTAAACGGATTCGTTGAGACCAATATTTTAAAAAACAAAAACGCAGACTTCATAAAGCAAATGGCGTCTGAAAAAATCAAAACTAAACAAATAGAAAGCGCATTCCTTTCAATACTTTCCAGAAAACCAAACACAAAAGAAATAAATAACCTCAAAAGCATAATTGACAAGAAAGATGGATTTAAGCATGTAGCATGGATACTGCTGAATTCTCATGAGTTTATTTTTATAAGATAAGTGTATAATATTTATTATGAACAATACAAGTAGAAGAGAGTTTGCCGCTAGCCTAGCAAAAGGATTTCTCGGGGTTAATGCTATATTAGCCTCTCAAGATCTCATGGGGCTAGAGGCCCCACATATTATCCCCTCGGCCAAGAGCGTCATATTTTTATATATGTCAGGAGGAATGACGCACGTCGATACTTTCGACCCGAAACCAGAAAACAAAGAAGTTATGGGCGAAACTACAGCAATCAACACCTCCGCAGATGGAATACAGCTAGGGCACTGGCTACCCGAAACAGCAAAAGAAATGAACAGGGCCTCACTACTTAGATCGTTGAATACAAACCAAGGCGCACACGAACAAGCAAACTACCTACTCCACACTAGCTATCAAAAGCGCGGAACAATTGTTCACCCTACATTAGGAAGCTGGATTACAAAAATGAGAGGCAACTCAAACCCTACACTCCCAGCGAACGTCAGAGTAAACGGCGGAAGTAATATTCTCGGCGCAGGATACTTTGAAAAAAAATACGGCCCACTTCCTTTAGGTAACCCGAGCGCGGGAATACAGAATATAAAAAAGGCAGAATACATAGGAAACGACCTCTATCAAGAAAGAATCAATATATCAAAATCCTTCAACCAAGACTTCCTTAAAGACTTTCCCCAGAAAAAAGTCAGAGCGTATACGGATCTTTATGATGACGCTGTAAAATTAATGAAGAGCAAAGACCTAGACGCCTTTGATCTAACAAAAGAAAACCAACAAACCAGAGATTCCTACGGAGACAATAACTTCGGGCAGGGGTGTTTACTTGCAAGAAGACTTGTTGAAAATAGCGTTAGATTTATAGAGGTTCAATATGGGGGTTGGGATATGCATAATGATGTTTTCGGGAATTTAGAAACCAAGGCTCAAGTTTTAGACCAAGGCTTATCATCTCTACTCAAAGATTTAGATTCTAGAGGCCTTCTTTCGGAAACTATGGTTGTCGTCGCCAGCGAATTTGGCAGAAGCCCAGAGGTTAAGGCAGGAAGAGTTGGCAGAGATCATCACCCTTCTTCATTTAGCGCCCTAATGGCAGGAGGAGGCATTAAGGAAGGGTTCGTTCACGGTAAATCAGATGAAAGAGCTCACTACGTAGAAGAACAAGGTGTGAGCATGCAGGATCTGAACGCGACAATAGCTCATGCCATGGGGATCAGCACCTCAAAAATAATATACTCCCCAAGCGGAAGACCATTCAAAATAGCGCATGACGGACAAGTAATCAGAGAACTCTTATCATAAAATAACGATGCCTTACAAAAAAAAGAAAAAAAAGAAGATAATCAAAAAAGGCTATTAACTTGACCACAGGTCTTATATAGTGTATAATATATATACTATGAAATATCTTACATTAATTATTACATTTTTACTCATCTCTATTGGGTGCGCTAAATCAGACTGCGACTGCGATCAATGCGAAATTCCATGCGAGGGATGCAAATGCAATTAAATAAAAAAAACAAAAGACTATCCCTTATAAGCCTCATATCGGGCTACTGCATAGCTGTAGCGTTCATGCTATTAATAGGATTCGGTAGAAATTCCCCAGATCTAATTGCCCAAATAGACCCAGACGGCCCTATTGTTGAAAAAAATTCTACAAAAACAGAATTTATATATGTAGACAGAGAAGTGTCTCCGCGTCAAATAGATACGTTATACTCAGACAGGTTAACCGGTATTATTATTGATGAAGAACCCCATGTTGCGGTGGTAAAAAATGGACATAGAGGTGTAATTGAATCTCACACGGATTATTTCTCAACACATAGAGACACAGTTATAGATAAAAGCGGAATAGATATTATTGCGAAAAATGATCTAATATATGAAAACCACCAAACAGAACTTACTACGCGCAATAGAGATATTGGTATTGATACTCTGGACGGTGGGCATAGGGGCAATATACGTAGGAATGACAATAGGAGTGGCAACAATGCTGCTGATAGCCTCAGAGTGGATGGAGAAACTGACATTCTAGAGCAGAGGCTTAGAGAATTTGAAAAAGATAAGGTAGGCCTTGGCAATAAGGGGGATGAAGGAATTGACTTTTCAAACCTTATCGTGGCAAACAGAAAAGATGGGGATTTAGATTTAGAACTTGACTTAGATAATTTTAACAAAAAAGGCACAGCCTCGCCTGCTGCAGGAGAGTTATACGCATACAATTCTCCTCGCTTGGGCGTAGGAGCAGGAATTGGCGAGTCATCGATAGGCGCTGGAGCAGGAGGAAGCGCGGGATTGAGCGCGGGTATTGGAGAAGCCGTGATGAACGGGACAGCTGTTCCTACGCTAGGAGGCATAGGAACCTCAGGGGCACCTGCAGAAAGCGACTTAGGCTCTAAACCCATGACGGGTATGCCTGGAATGCAAAACGCAGCTGGAGAGCCTGTAGGAGCTTCTGATGGAGTAGGGGGCCTTGTCAGCGGATCAGGTGCGGGAGCAGCAGCAGGCCTTTTGGTCAAAAAAGTTTACAAAAATCTCGGACTAGGAGCTCCAGGACTCGGAGGTGGGACAGGACAAGGAAAAGGCTACAATTATGACCACCTACCAAAAGACGGCGCGCTCCATATAATGATGCATGTAGATGGAAGCGGGAGTATACTGAACACAAGAAAGCAGCTCGATATAATGAAAGAGACAATACTCAAAGAAGCCTTATTGCCATACTACAACAACAACGAAAACCTATACAACAAGAGAGTAACCATAATATCTAGCGCTGGAGAAAGAACCTTAAGGTTCTTTAACGAGGCTGCGAAAAAAGACAATGTGCTAGCTATAGCATTCCAAGACGAAGCACAGCCAGCATACCATCTTCCAAACTTCAACAAAAAACCAGAAGATCAATACTTAGACGATCTCAGAAAACTAAAAACATCGCTTAATGGTTACGGAGGCACATACAGAGGAATCATGTTTCAAGTAGACAGAGGAAAAACCTTCGCAAAATCGTTTAAGGAGTTTGTGAGTAATGCTTTCAGAGGAGAGGGCTACCTAGGCTCTGCAAACTTAAAAAAATACTACAGAGACAATAACACACATTATATAAAGAACAAAAACGGAGTGGTCTTCAGCGATGAATACCACGCAAAAGACTCTGGAGACCCAAAGTATTATTTAGATCTAATATTCAATGCTTCAAAAAAAGTAGGACTAGACCTAGATATATATGGAGCAGGACTAACAGACGGAACATACAATAAAAATTAATCTTTAATTTCTTGACAAATATACATAATTCATATATACTTAAACCCATATATGATACCAATATTTAGTTCTCATTATAGCTTCGGGAAAAGCATTCTAACTCTAGAACTGCCATCCAAATGCAAACCCAATGGATCAAGAAGTATTTTCTCAATTGCTGAAGAAGAAAACCTTGAAGAAGTTTTTTTGCTAGAGAACTCTATGACAGGATTTCCAGAAGCAATTAAAAATTCAAAGGAGCTAGGCATTCAGCTTATATTCGGAATACAACTAACCTTTGAAGGGGGGCATAAAATTAATGTTTTCGCAAGAAACTCAAAAGGATGCAAACTGCTTAATAAAATATACAGCGAGACACACTGCAAAGAAGGGGCTTTTTGCGACGAAAAAATCCTAAACTCCAATTGGTCTGAAGGCGACCTGCTTTTAGCCGTGCCATTCTATGACTCTTTTATTCACAAAAACCTAACAACTTTTGATGCCTGCACACCCAACCTTAAACCGCTCAATCCAACCTTTTTCACACAAACAAACCATCTTCCGTTTGACTTTTTAATAAGAGAGACCGTAGAACAGTATGCTAAAAAGAACCAACTGGAAACCCAGGAAGTTAAAAGTATTCTTTACGAAAAAAAAGAAGACGTAGATGCTCTGCAAACCTATAAATGCATCTGCAGTAGAAAGTTCGGCAAAAGCTCATTATCCAAACCTAACCTAGATCATTTCGGTAGCAATGAATTTTGCATGGAAGCTTTAAAGGAGGCAGTATGAAAGAAGAACTTCTCAGATTTAACAAAAAACAAAAATACATGGTGTTCGATTACGAGACATGTAACCTCAACCTAGTGTCAGACGAAAACAAGCCTTGGCAACTAGCTTATATAGTATTTCAAGGAGACAAAATCTTACAGGAAAAAGACTACCTATTGTCATGGGACAACTTAAAAGTTTCTAAAGAGGCAGCAAGAATAACAGGTTTTTCAAAATCTATATATAATAAAAACAAAGTTTGCCCCAAAAAAGTTATGAATGAATTTTCAGAACTCATGAACAACGAAGATATTATCCCAGTCGGGCACAACGTGCTTGGCTTTGATGTATATATCTATAATATACACAGGAGGCTTTGCGGGCTTACTCCAGACTACTCTTTTTGCAAAAGAATTATTGACACAGTTTGTCTGGCTAGGGCAGTTAAGAAAAATATTAAAAAACCAAAATCAGACAGCCTCCTACCATGGCAATACAGGCTATTAAATTTTAGGGAAAAAGGCCTAAGAGTTAGCCTTCAGCAGTGCTGCAAAGATTACGACGTGGGCTTTGACCCCAATAAACTGCACGACGCACTCTACGACATTAAAAAGAATATGGAAATATTTAACAAAATTATTTGGCAAACAGAAATATGAGCTTTAAAAGTAAATTCAAACAATACGGCAATTGCATGGAGCCAGGCGTAACATTACCCAAAATTAAAGTGCAACAAAGAAAGCTTAATAAGCTTGAAATCAAATCCTTCGAGAACAACTTTGACTTACTCAGAAAACTCTGCCACAAAGGCGTAGACAGATTAGGAATTAAGGAAAAAGAAAACAAACAAGATTATTACGACAGAGCAAAGATGGAGCTTGATATTCTCGAAGAGCTTGGCTTTACAGATTATATTTTACTGAATTGGGATATTCTATTTTTTTGTGAAGAAAACAACATTCCAACAGGCCCGGGAAGAGGCTCTGCGGCAGGATCACTAGTACTATACTTAATAGGGGTTACCAAGATTGACCCAGTCGAAAACGACCTTTTCTTCGAAAGGTTTGTGTCGAAAAGTAGGGCTAAAAAAATAGAAGCTAATGGCAAGACTTACCTTGACGGATCATTACTGGCAGATATTGATAACGATATAGCATACGAGCATCGCCAGAAAGTTATACAATACATCGAGAAGTCCCACCCGAATCGTACTGCAAAAATTCTAACCCTCAACACCTTAAGCAGTAAACTCTGCGTTAAGGAATGCGGAAAAATTGTTGGGGACTTGGACGAATCTGCAGTCTCAGAAGTTAGCGCTTATATACCAAAGCAGTTTGGGAAAGTTATGTCCATAGAAGACTCTCTGAAGGAATCTGATGAATTTAAAACTTGGGCAGAAAATAGACCAGACATTATGTCTGTCGCAAGAAAACTTGAAGGATTGATAAAAAACACAGGAGTCCACCCTTCTGGAATCGCAATCTCCTACAAAAAAATATCAGATCTTTGTCCGATACAGAAGACCTCTGAAGGAGCTGTGGTTACTGGTTACGACATGAATTATGTAGCAGAGTTAATGGTTAAATTTGATATTCTAGGACTAAGAACGTTAAGCGTCATAGACTCAACCTGTAAATCTGTCGGAATCAAACCTGAATCAATTGATATTAATTCAGAAGAAATATACTTGCCCTTGCAAGAGCTGCAGTCTCCGCATGGCTTGTTCCAAATCGAAGCAGATACAGACTTTAAGGTATGCAAGAAAGTAAAACCAAAAAACATCGAACAATTAAGTGCCGTGCTTGCAATTGCAAGGCCGGGAGCATTAGAGTTCATGAACTTGTATGAAAGGTACGTAGAGACAGGGCAATTCCAAAGCGTGCACAATTTCTTTGATGAAGTGCTTTCCTACACAGGAGGTATTCCATTATACCAAGAGCAGCTCATGAAGATGGCTGTAAAAGTTGGCTTTAGCTTAGATGAGTCTGAGCAACTCAGAAGAATCGTGGGCAAAAAGAAGGTCGACCAAATGAGTAAGTGGCAAAAAATGATTGAAGAAAAAATTGAAAAACAAGGGCTTGATCCAGCCGTTGGAGAAATTCTATGGAAAGTCGCAGAGGATAGCGCAAACTACTCGTTCAATAAGAGTCACTCAATTGCATACGCAACTCTTTCAGCCTGGACAACTTACTTAAAATTTAAGTACCCACAAGACTTTTTCCTATCTTTATTGAAAATGACTAGGTTTGAGCCTGCACCTCAAGAAGAAATAAAAAAAATCAGCAAGGAACTGTCCCTTTTTAATATTAAACTACTGCCACCAAACCTATCAAAATCAAAGATGGATTTCGCAAAAGAAGGGAAAGATATCAGGTACGGTTTGAACAGCATTAAAGGTATTAGTGAAAAATCAATTGAATCTTTAATTAAGTTCAGAGGGGAAAAACCCCCCTCTAAATATGAAATGTTTATAGCAGCAAAACAATCTGGTTTAAATATAGGAACTCTTTGCGCGTTAATACAAGCTGGATCCCTATCAAACTATGAAGGCAGTAGGCCCCTGCTTGTCTTGGAAGCTCAAGTATTCAATATCCTCACGGACAGAGAAAAAAGAAACTTTCTAAAAATTGGCGATAAATACAACTGGAGATTGCTAGACGCAGTCGTAGCAGTAAGAGAAAGCGGAGCCGTAGGCGATGACGGCAAGCCGTTTTTCAAGGATTCTCGCTTTGAAACTTTCAGAAAAAAATACCAGCCATATAAAGAAATTTACGCTCAAAACATTAAGTCACAAGGTTTTGCGGATTGGTATTTCGAAACTCAGCTGTTGGGCTACTCTTATAGCAAAAACCTAAAAGACCTATTCTGTAGGAACAGTTCTGGTTATAAAAACTTCAGAGAGTATGCATCAATGCAACAAAACTCATTCTGCAAGGCAATAGGCTTAGTAGAAGAATGTATAGTTCAAACAAGTAGGGCAGGCAATAAATATATGAGAATCTCTATCTCAGATGAACATGGGGTATTTAACTGCATGCTATGCAACAGAAGAAATCAAAAAAGCCTAGATAACTTCCTTCATTCAAATGAAATGCCTAAAGAAAATAATATAGTGGTTGCCTATGGGCAAAAAGGAGAAGATATAATGTTTATACAAGACTTAAAAATATTAAATCAATCTGTTTATATGAAGCTAGCCGACGTCAAATAGTGTAATGAAGTATATGGGAAACAAGCCAAACTTTACTCCTAGAGCTCAAAGAGCAATAGACATCGCAAAAAAACACGCCAAAGATTTTGGCTCAGAATCGGTGTCCTTAGAACATTTATTCCTCGGTATACTTAGCCTAAAGGCTGGTGTAGTGCATGAAGTCCTTTTGGAGGTTGGAGCGAACCCCCTATCTTTAATGAGCGCAATAGCTTCGTCCTTAAAAAAGAAAAAAACCTCAACAGACAAACCGGGAAAAGCTATTAGGTTTGGGTCAAGATTTAAGCAAGTGCTTGACATTGCCTCTGTAGTCAGTTTAAATTTCGGACATGATTATATAGGCATAGAGCACTTACTACTTGCAATGCTGAAGTACGATAAATCCCCAATCAATAAATATTTTAAAACATTAAATATTCCTCAAGATTTAATAATAGACAGTATTAAAAACTATTTTCAAATGTCTTTTTCTAATGTCCCGCACCCCGATCAAACTTTCTTCTCTATTGGCCCCCCTCCGATAGAACCGCCTCCTCAGCAGACAAAAATGCAGCCAAAAAGTATGGTAGAGAAATATACAGTTAATTATACGCAACAAGCTGCCTCAGGAAAGTTTGATAAAATTATTGGCAAAGAAGAAGAAATTCTAAAAATCTGCGAAACACTGTGTAGACGCACAAAAAACAACCCTGTGCTAATAGGTGAACCAGGCGTCGGAAAAACCGCTTCGGTAGAAGGTCTCGCTCAGTCAATCGTATCCGGATCATGCCCAGAGCACCTGCTCGAGAAAAAAATATATTGTCTAGATCTGGCAGGAATGATTGCAGGCACAAAATATAGAGGTCAATTTGAAGAACGACTTAAAGGCTTGCTGGAAGAAATTAAAAAAGATCAGAACGTAGTTTTATTTATAGACGAGATACATACTTTAGTTGGTGCCGGCAGCGCAGAAGGGACAATGGATGCGGCAAACATATTAAAACCTGCGCTAGCGAGAGGAGACATCAAATGCATAGGAGCAACAACTTTCTCCGAGTACAAAAAAACCATCCTAAAAGACGGAGCTTTAGACAGAAGATTTCAAGCAATAAAGTGCAACCCTCCCTCCGCAGAAGAAACCTTAGAAATATTAAAAGGAATCAAGGGAAAGTATGAATCTTTTCATTACGTTTCCTATAGCGATGAAGTACTCGAATCAATAGTATCCCTTTCTTCGAGATACATGCCTTCCAGACAGTTTCCGGACAAAGCGATTGACATACTAGACCAAACTGGCGCCAAGATCAAGATAAATAGCTTTACAAGGCCCTCAAGCAGCAAAAAAATTGAAACGGAACTTGAGAAGTTAATGAAAAAAGAAGACATGCTAAGGAAAACCGGCAAAAGCACTTTTGAAATCGAAGCTCAACAGGAAGTTCTTCTTAAAAAATATGGAGACATACTATCTAGATGGGCTGCAAAAAAAATTAAAAGCAGAAAGTCAGTAAAACTTGTAGATGTGCATAAAACGGTTTCGCAAATAACTTCTGTTCCAGTTGCCGAGCTTTCTAGAAACGATGCTGAAAGATTTTTAAACTTACAAAAAAGACTGCAAAGAAGAATAGTTGGACAAGAAAATGCTGTACAGTCAATTTGTCAGGCCATACTTAGATCTAAGTCAGGTCTATCTAATGAATCAAAACCCATAGGATCGTTCTTGCTTCTTGGAGGCAGCGGCCTAGGGAAAACGCACACAGCAAAATGTATATCAAAAGTTCTGCTCGGCGAAGACTCAGAAATTATATATCTAGACATGAGCGAGTTTTCTGAAAAATCAGCCGTATCTCGACTATCAGGATCCTCACCAGGTTATGTAGGATATGAAGAAGGATCTTTACTAGTCGACAAAATATGCAAAAACCCCTATAGTATTGTTCTTTTTGACGAAATAGAAAAAGCGCATCCAGACGTAATTCAGTGCTTGCTTCAAATACTGGAAGAAGGAAGATTAACAGATGGACTTGGAAGAATTGGAGACTTCACCAACAGCATCATCATAATAACAGGAAACGTAGGTTCAGAACTGGCGCACAAACAATCTTCCGTAGGTTTTGCGCAGGCAACAGATCAAAAATCTAACGAAAAAATCATAGAAAAAGCCTGCCAATTATTAAAACCAGAATTCGTAAATCGCCTCACAGAAATCGTTACCTACCAGCAATTTAGCAGAGAAGAATTAATTAAAATTATCAACTTAGAATATAAACCTCTTCAACTAAAAGCAAAAGAAAAAGGTATTAACGTAAAAATCCTCCCATCCTGCACAAAAGAAATTGCAAACAGACTAGAAGACTCTAAATTTGGGGCCAGGCCTATAGCAAGAATGATTCAGCAATATATCGAAAATCCCCTTGCAGAAATTATAATGAGCAGGTCAGCAGAATCAGGAGAAATTGCAGTTTCTTTTAGCTGCGTTAAAGAAGAGATCGTTTGGAGAACTAAGGAAGTATAGGCTTTTCAGGCTCAATGGGCCCTTCGTCTTTTGGCTGCATAGGGTCGCTAAATTTCTCTCCAGGATTATCAGAAATATTCTCTGGAGGGCTTTGCCATATTAACATGCAAGCTAAAAATCTGTCGGATTGCTCGGAATACCTATTTTTCATATTTGGATCCGCTATACAACGACCCATAAATTCATCACCGTTTTCAGCGGACTGCGGAACGGGGTATCTTTTGTCTTCGTTAGAGAGATAGTTGTTTTCCTGTTTTTCATCTTGAGTTTCATCAGGCAGGGATTCAACTTGTTTGGGGTAAGCCATCTCAAACTCCATGTTTTGACACACGGTATTCAAGTCTTCAAAGGCGGAAACTACATGCGATTTCATCCACTCTTCTAATTCGATTCCACTATTTATATAGTCAAAAATCTGCTGAGCTTTTTTTGCGGTTTGGAATAGTTGAGACTGATACATCCTGAGCTCGTTGCCGTCTTCTGCATCAGATACATTTTCAAAAAAAAGTTTTCTGTCTGAATCGTTTTCCATTTTATTTATTACACTAAATTAAGCTCCGTCGTCCCCACTTACTTGATTTGGAGGAGAATGTAGGCTATTATACTGCGCAACCAAAGTCTCTAAATTGTCCTTTGCCTGCTCCATGAGGAGTCTATAATGCTTAGGAAGGTCGCTAGATCCTCCGCCAGAAGAGCTAGGCTCAGGCATTGTAATCACTGAGTCTCCTTCTTGGATTGATTTAAAATCCATTGTAGCTCCGGCGACAGATGTATCTTTCGCCCTTAATGCCAGGCGGCTCATTTTTCGATAATAATTAAACATATACATTTCAAGCAAGATGGATCCCTCCTCCTGATAAAAATCTTCGATCTCTTTATTTGTAGACTGAAAGCTTGAATATATTAATACATTCAACTCTCCAATATGAGCCTCAAGCCAATCGGCAATAAGAGGAACCTCTCCAGCCCTAGCAGCAGCCTCATCTGCATATCTATCTCTAAATAGATCGCCAAAGTCAAATTCAACGTCATATATATATTCGGCAAGAGTATTTAGAGAATATGCCATTTTATCCGCCTAGGTAGTCAATAATTTCTTTATGCTTGGGGTTATCAGGATCAAGCTGAACTTGTTTTTTACCTTCGATTACAGCGTTAACAGTGCCATAGCCTTCGGCATTAAAAGCCTTAACTAACTTTTGCTTTAAAATAGTTTGATTTCCGCTAGGAAATACCCCCGCTCTAACCGCAACCTCTTGCATATCTGTCAGATTCATGCTCGCCAAATTTTCTTGAAATATCCTGGCGTCTGAAGTTCCAAACGGATTAGTTTGTTTTACGTCTAGAAGCTCTTCTAGCTTTCTTACGATCTCCACACTCTGATCTTGAGAGTATGACTTTCCGTTGGTTATGTTCATTTCGTCAAGCTTTTTACCCGCGGGTTTTTTAGCTCTAGTCGCCGTCTTTGTTTTACCGGCGCTCTTTCTTGTTTTTGTTGTCTTTTTTGGTTTCATAAAAAGTCCTTTTCCCGTATAGGGATACACAAATATATTATACCCGTGAATACAAAAAAAATCCACCCCCTTTTGAGGGGTGGACTTTTATAAAGCCTATATGTAGCTTAAACAATAATACCTGTCAGCACTCTGTCGTCAAGGATCATGCGGCCTTCTTCAAGAGAGCCGTAGTACCCGATCTTTTGAGATCGAGATACAAACTGATCGTCAACAACGAGGTCGAATTCAGCACCTGTTTCGGAGTCTGTGGCAACCGCACGAAGCATTGATTCTCTAGAGAGATCAACACCAAGCATGATTTGCTCGTTAGCCTCGTCAAACGTTGTACCAGCTGTTCCGTCGCCATAAGCGCCGAAGTCCTTGTCTCCTCCGCCATCAGCGGTTGTAGAAACAAGATTGAACAGTTCGTTCCATTTTTGACCAACACCCATTTCATTGATTTCCATAATGGAAACGCCATAAAACTCAGGGATTCCAGCAGTACTGAAGACCTGATCCCGAAGCTTGTCGGTACCAGCAATTCCGTCTGCGGCAGTGCCTGTGCTTTTTGTATTGATTGGGTTGTATGCCATTCCGCGAATTTCCTCAACAATTTCAGGAGAAACGATGAGGTCTGTAATTCCGCGACCTTTACGGTCAGCAGGAGTGCCACCTGTCCAAGCAGTGTTAATTCTCTTAGCGAGAGTAAACAGCTTGTTCAAATCTGCAAGAAGGAACCTTCCCGCAGTGTGTCCACGCATAACGTGATCCTTGCCGTTTGTAGCAGCATTAGCAACTGCCGTCATAATCATACTGGCAGATGTTTTTTCTTGCTTAAGCAAAATTTCTTGAGCGATTCTCGTGAAAGTCTTGCTCACCACGTCCATTCTCGATCGAGCGGCAAACCTTTTATCAAAGGATACTGCACTATCAAGGCGGTATGTGGTAAACTTCATTTCTTGTTGGCGAGGTGCCACGTGATTAGTAGGAAGACCACCTGGAGCGTTTTGACTCCAAATTTGTACGTAATCTTCATCACCAATATCATGATACAAGTCCAAAGGAATGCTTGCATTATCTTCAGAGTTAAACTGAAGAGACGTAAACAAGTTACTGACCGTCGGAGCTTGATTAACTACCTCAGCCAAAACCGGACCAATGAAATCACCAAGTGCAGCCTGAGCTTCATATGCAACTTCACGGTTCTTTGAGGCCATAGCCTTAACTAGCTCGACCTGCTCTGGAGTTCTTTCGATTTTAATTTCCATTTCGTATTTTCTCCTCAATTAGAAAGACACCTTGCACAGGAACTTTGTTTTCGATGCGTCGTCAGAAGCAACACCTTTAGCGATAACTTGACCAAGTGTCCCAGCAGCGTCAGCAGCAAGCTTTCCTGTGGTACCCAATGCCAATTTGTCTCCTACGCTAGGAGCAGCGTCAAAAGCAGCAACTCCAAGAAGCACCAAGCCTCTTGAAAGTACTGGTACAGCTTGTCCTGGAAGGACAGCTTGAAGCTCGTCCTTCTTAAGTGGGTAACGTAGTAAGTTTTCTCCGTTCTCGTCATAAGCGAGAGTCTGCCTAAGGGTAATCCCAATTGGGGCCGCAGTGGCAGGCTCACATGTCATTTCAACAATCGGATATGCGTTATAGCCAACATGAGGCTGTCCGCTAGCACCCAGATAATCTCTCAGTGCTCCCGATGTTTTTAAAGCGCTCGAAGAAGGTAAATCGCCGGGCAAATCTGCATCTTTTGCCGCAACAACGACACCTGCGTCGAAATCGCCCGTTCCCCCAGCTTTCCAACTCGAAAGAGTTGCGCCGGTGGTATCTAGCGAGAAAAGGTTAATTACCTCGTGCTCACTATAATCTCTATATGGTTCTAATCTTATAGCCATTTTTATTATACCTTCGTATTAAAATTGTATTTTAACGCTGTCCTTAAAAGCCTTCTGAAAACGCTCGCGAAGATCTTCTTCGCTTTCTGCGGTTTCACAATTATTATTTGGAAGCGATACTTCTTCGGCTTCAGCCTTCTCAAGTGTTTCTTCAACACCTTCAACTACTTCTTCCGAGTCTTCCTGGCTAGCTTGCGCAGCCAAACGTTTTTCTACTTCTTGATTTATTTTAGCTTCCATTTCTTCGGCCAGCTTTGCCAAGTATTCTTTGCTCTTGGACTTAAAAACTACAGCAAGCTTTTCTTGGTAAGCGGCAAAAGCCTCTTCCTCTAAAGAAAGTTCTGAGAGCTCAGAAGCGATAACTTTACGATCTTCGTCTTCGAGTTCGTAAAGATCTTCAACACAAGTCATCCTTGAGTCAAAAGCAGCTTGAGTTTGGGCGAGAAGTTTCTCGTCCTCTAAAGCTTGAAGCTTCTGTTCCGTTTGATCAAGTTTGTTTTGAAAGTCAGAGAGAGTCTGTTGCAACTCTTCGTTCTTGCTTTCCGCTTCGGATTTTTCGGCTTTCGCCTGTTCTACCTGCTCAACATATTCCTGGCTCTTCTCACGAATAGCGTCGTGAAAAACCTTGGTAATGTTAGCGATAGCTTCATCCGAAAAGTCTTTCGCAGCCGCCTTTTCAGAAAGGAGCTGTTCAATATCTTTTAATAGTTCTTGCTTTTCCATAGTATTAAGAAAAAATGTTTCTTCGTTTTGTATTACAGTTTCACTTTTTAAAAGAGAACTTTTTTCTTCAACAATATTATCTTGCCTTTTATCTTGTTTGTCAAGTAAAGTTTCTCTTTTATCCATCTTCTTCACCATTAAGCCCTTAACATTAGCTGCCGGGTTGTTTGTGAAACCAATTCCAAGGGGGTATATTTCGCCGACAATTAGCCGATTAATAGGACGGCCGTCTTCGAGCATTCCTGAACCTCCAAAGGATTTTAAATTTGAAGAAAGTGAGTCGACCTCTTCTGGATCGGTTATAATTTCTGCATTAGCAACGTTTGGTCCAATTGCAATTGCGTACTCATTAAAGCCTATTTCCCAACTTGCAGATACATCTTGGTATGAGTCGCTCTCGGGGTCAGAAGACTCTAAGACCATGTCAGCAAATTCAGGGGCCACAGTTTTATAAACAACTGCTCCCAGAGATATATTAAATAAATCCGTATCATCCGCAGAAACTTCTATAAATTCTTGCCCTTCTCCAAATTGGGAAAAACCCGCGCTGACAACATGTCCAACTATTTTTTCCTTTTGATGTTCTATATTGCAAGGCTTATGAATGAACAGGTCTTTTATCGACATTGCTGCAGACGAAGCTATACCGTCTCCGTTTTTATTAAAATCATTAACAACTGCGGCGTCAAATGCAACAGCGATTAAGTCAATGTTTTTTTGCAAGTCAATATCTTCAGGAATTAAACCCCCTAGGTGCTCAGCAGAAGCATTTGAAATATTTAAAAATTCCACGTCTGTTGATGCATAGATTAAGTTAGACGGAAATGTCGCTTTATATTTAAAATCACGATTCTTCATTATAACATAAAAGTGTTACACATAAAAACACTAAAACTCAACTAATAAACATAGGCGTAAAAGTTGAGACTACCTCCTCTCCCTTAAAGCTTTGCATGTCAAAGTAAATTTTAGTCATCCAGTTTCCAAGCACCAGGGCAGAGTAACTATCTTTCCTTGCCTTATCTGGTCCAGTTTGTCTTTTTAGATTATCTGGCAGGTCAAATGTTTGAGTTCCTTGCGGAGAGGTTTTGATCTGAATTAGCGCGCACTGCCCCTTAGTCACCTCAATCATCTCATACTGATGCTCAACAAAGTCAATCATCTTTGCGCGGTTTGATTGCTTTGCGTCAGCGTCGGCGGTTCTCAGGAATTTTAACTTTTCAATTGGAATTTTTTTTCGAACTTGTTCCTTGTAAGCGTCATCCAGAGCCCTCGCTCCGAACCAAATTCTCTTGTGGTCAAAATTCGCCTGAAGCAATTCGTTTGCAACGCGAATCCACGCAGAAGTGGGCTTTCTTAAATAACAAATGCATCCCCCCTCAATATCATACTCTTGCTTAGCCTGCTTTATATCATCATAATAATCTTGCTGTTTGTCGAAAGCTGAAGTTAATAATTTTATTTCTCTTTTTTTCTTTTTAAATAAACTACTTTCATTGACGGCATTAATGAATTGCAAACCACCATTATAATCGCCAACAATACATACTATATTAAATTCAGTAAGAATATAATCTAAATATGATATATGTTGTTTTAAATTTGTTCCCGATAGAGCATAAGAATGCACTAGTACGCTTTGTTGAGTTTTATCATTTAACTTAAAAACGCTCATAGCAAAATCGTCAGAGCTTTCTGATTCTGCCCAGCTTGGGTCGAAAGCTAGTAAATACTTAGCCCCAACTTCCCCCTTAACCTCAACGCTAGGACTTTCACCATCCCTTATGGAGCAGTCCGCCATCCTAGAGGTTTTAAAATAACCACTACTATCATCCGTAAATACAGCGCCAAACTCTCTTTCGAACTGAGACTGGCTCATGGTAGACTTGGCTTGATCGATTAGGTTTTGGTCGTACAGCTGCTTAGGCGCGCAGTCATAGCTGAACTGCATAATAACCCTATGCGCATCTGAAGACTTTTGCCCTCCTTTTTGAATTAAATCATTAAATTGACTATAAAGCTTATACATATATTCAAACTTATAACTAGCCGAAGAGAGCATTATCAATTTATTGTTGGGCCACACGTACCTATCTTCCTCCTTCATTTTACCCTGGCTAATCATCTCTGTTTCAAGATTATATAAATCTTCCCTTTGAGTCGGGTTCTCGACTACAGACAGAAACGGCACAATAACTTCGTTGTAAATTCTCTCGGGCATAAGCAAAAACTCATCGATAATAATTCTATGAAAACGAAAACCTCGAAGCTTCTCACCATCTCCCAGAGGTAGCGCGCGGATTCTTGAGCTGCCTATCTCCATCAACCACTCATCATTACTCTTGCTTTTTTTTGTAATACATTGGGCAAGAAAGTTAGCCTCAGGCTTAGCAGCAATGTCTTCAATTTTTTTAAAAATCATTTTCGCCTGACGAAAAGACTTTGAGAGTATACCTATTTCCACGCCTTGGTGCATTATAGCGTCCAGGAAAGCATATATTCCAGTAGTAAACGACTTGGACATGCCTCGGCTCCACACTCCCATAAAGTAATCTGTTTCGAACATCGCCTTGATAGCCATATGCTGAAAAGGAAATAGCTTTATTCCTGAAATTAAGTCTGTAGTAAAACTAACGTTTTCTCTCATGAATTTATACAATAAAATCTTAGCTTCCCGCTCTTCCAAGAAACCTTTCTTTGAGTTAATATATTCATTTATATGAATATCTTCTGCCCTCGACCCCTGACTACCTTCTTCCCAGCTCATTTTTTGTCAATATAATATTGTAAGTCTACATTCCATAATTTTCTACCAAAGAATAATATTTTTTCTATAATTTTTTCTGAGTTCTCTCTGCTTCCTGAGAATACAAACTGACAAGAGTCAGCGAATTCATGCATGATTTCCCGCATATTATGATATATGAATTTTAAGTTTGTTTTATGTGGTCCAAATTTATTATTTTTAGCTGCGCGCATATAGGTTTCGAGCCTAGTCATATCGCTTTCTATAACCACAAATAGATAACTTCCCAACTCTTTTGCTCTAGAAACCTCCCTCTTGAACCTATCAAGGTTGCCAAGACTGAGCGTTCCAATTAAGTCGTTTGCGCTCTTGCGGTCTACGTAAGTATAATCATAGTATTCTCCTGCGGCAGTATAGTCGCCGAAGTCTAGCTTCATTGATTCAGAATTTGTGAAGCTCAAGGGCTGTTGCTCACGAGTGTCAATAAAAATCTTCATATCGCTCATGTCAATATTCTCAAAGAACTCAGGAGGAATCCTACTTCCGAACAAAGGTTTTACCCCGCACTCCTCACAGGCTTTAGTATAGCTTTGAAAAATATCTAAATACGAATCCAATGGAGGTAAAGACTGAACCTTAAGCTCTATGTGTCCAGGGCCACGCTTCAAGTTCTTAGAGTCAATCCTTCTTTTTAATAATTTCAATATGTATTCAGCGACATCTTCTCCGCCCCGCTCGCACCATTTAATCAGCTGCGATCTATTCGAGAA
>Ga0315315_10001123_pt1 | contig 24344 bp, 25 predicted proteins | sample M140m3416metaG_FD_203699 | JGI IMG/M metagenome (GOLD analysis project Ga0315315, IMG submission 203699) | Ammonia-oxidizing marine archaeal communities from Monterey Bay, California, United States - M1 40m 3416 | ecosystem: Environmental > Aquatic > Marine > Intertidal zone | place: USA...
AGTATTAGATATTAAGATGCCCAGAATGGATGGCGAAGAATTATTAAAGAAACTCAGAAAGAAAATGTCAATACCAATTATTTTTTTAACATCGAAAGATGAAGAAGTTGATGAGCTTCTGGGTCTTAAACTTGGAGCAGATGATTTTGTTAAAAAATCTGGTGGATTTTCTACTAAAGTTTTAATTGAGAGAATTAGAGTTCAACTAAGAAAAAAAAATAATACAATTGATGAAACAAAAAATATTATTACTCATGGAAAACTTAAATTAGATCCATCACAACTGGAATGTGAGTGGAATGGTAAAGCTCTGCCAGATAAACTTACAACGACAGAGTTTTTAATTGTAAAAGAGCTCGCAAAAAGACCAGGCGTGATCAAAGAAAGAGCACATCTTATGGATATCGCTTATAAGGAAAATACCGAAATTGAGGATAGAACTATTGATAGTCATGTAAAAAGAATAAGAAAAAAGTTCAAAAAAGTGGATGAAAAATTTTCTGCAATTGAAACTCGTTATGGAAGTGGGTATAGATGGAATGTTAGTTAATGAGACAAAAAAAATCAGCATCTATTTTAAGAAAATTTTTATTATTTAACCTCGCAGTTTTTTCAATTCTTGGAATTTTTACTATAATATACCTAAAGGCGATCCAACCAAGTCTTGTCAAAGAGAGAGCTAAAAATCATAATACTATAATAAACAATACAGTCGATAATTTTAATAGACTTAATATTAAGTTTAACAAAGAAGATATCCGCACATTTTTATTTTCAACAAGATTTTTATTTCAAGGATTAGATAGAGTTAGATTTTACGATTTAAATGCAAATTTAATTGGTGATACTAATATTCTAGACTTAGATCAGAATGTTTTTACAAAGTCTGAAGATATTATTGAAGAAAGTATTGATGGAAAAATAAAAAAAAAAGAAAAAACAGATAAAAGCATTGTAAAAGATGTTGAGGATGCAATAAAAAAAACAATCAAAGATAATTTTGATGGTAAATCTTTTACAATTTCTGAAACAAATCAAAATAATTTTTTTGTAAGCACATTGAGTAGAATTGAAGTTAAAAATGAAGAGGTAGGTTATATAGTTGTATCCGAAGAAGCTAATGATATCTTAAATGCTGTTAAAGAAAGAAAGAACTTTATAATACGAACTGTTTTAGCAGTTGCACTGGTAATTTTAATTTTTTCATTATTTTTAAATAAATACATTTTAAAACCAATTGGATTATTAGTTTCTTTTAGCCAGGCAATTAAAAATAAATCAAATAGAAATGTCGATATTAAAAACTTTTTCGTAAGAGAGGATGAAGTTGGAATGCTTACAAAGTCAATTGATGAAATGACAAAAGAGCTTCAAAAAAGAACTAATCGTGCTGAAACTTTTTCAAATGATTTAGCTCATGAGATACGAAATCCACTCGCTTCACTTAAAAGTGCCTCAGAGCTTATAGATAAAACTACTAATAAGAATGAAAGTGAAAAACTCTTAAAAATAATAAACCATGATGCAGAAAGAATAGAAAGATTAATAACAGATTACTCTCAAATGTTAAAAGACGAGGCTTCCCTCTCAAGGGAAAAAATGAGTAAAATTAATGTTACAGAAATAATTGAGAATGTGGTTGAAGATTTCAAACAAGATTTAAAAAATCAAAATAAAAATATCGATATTAAAATTAAAGATAAAATTAGTACGAAAAATGGTAATTTTATTTTAGGAATTGAAAATAGATTAGAACAAGTTGTAGCAAATTTACTTGATAATTCCATTTCCTTTAGTGATGAAAATCAAGAAATAGAAATTGAAATTGAGGAAACTACAAAAAACCTTGTCATTTCAATTAAAGATGAAGGACCTGGATTTTCTGAAACATCTCCTCAAAAAATATTTAAAAGATTTTATAGTAATAGACCAAATAGTTTTGGAAAACACACGGGACTAGGTCTCAATATTGTAAAAAATATTGTAGAATTACATAAAGGCACTGTTTCTGCTTCTAATCGGATTAATACCAAAGGAGCGCAAGTTGAAGTTTTGTTACCAAAATTTACTTAGATTACTTCCTTGATAAGAAACAATTAAATTGATAAACAATTTTTCATGCAACAAGATTATAAAGTAAAAGATATAAATTTAGCAGAGTTCGGTAGAAAAGAGATATCTTTAGCAGAATCTGAGATGCCAGGTTTGATGGCTTTAAGAAAAGAGTACAAAAAAAAAAGTCCTCTTAAAGGAGCTAATATAATTGGTTGTCTTCACATGACCATTCAAACTGCTGTTCTAATCGAGACATTAGTGGAATTAGGCGCCACTGTGAGATGGTCGTCTTGTAATATTTTTTCAACTCAGGACCATGCAGCAGCTGCAATTGCTAAAGAAGGGATACCTGTTTTTGCTTGGAAAGGTGAAACAGAGGAGGAGTATTGGTGGTGTGTTAAACAAACCATTGAAGGAAAAAAAGATTGGAAGCCTAATCTTATTCTAGATGACGGTGGTGATTTGACTGGGTTAATGCATAAAGATTACAAGAACCTTCTTAAAGATATAAAAGGAGTTTCAGAGGAAACAACAACGGGTGTTTTAGCATTGAAAAAAATGGAGCAAAACAATCAACTTTTAATTCCTGCCATTAATGTAAACGACTCAGTAACAAAATCTAAATTTGACAATTTATATGGTTGTAGAGAAAGCTTAGTCGATGGCATCAAAAGAGCAACAGATGTGATGATGTCAGGAAAAATAGCAATCGTTGCAGGTTTTGGAGATGTTGGCAAAGGAAGCGCGGCATCTTTAAGACAAGCAGGAGCAAGAGTAATGATTACTGAAACAGATCCAATCTGTGCTTTACAAGCAGCAATGGAAGGATATGAAGTTGTATTAATGGATGAAGCGATTAAAGAAGCTGATATTGTGGTCACCGCAACAGGAAATAAGGATATAGTCACAGCCGACCATATGCGTAATATGAAAGACAGAGCAATTTTATGTAACATTGGTCATTTTGATAACGAGATACAAGTTGAAGCATTAAAAAATTACAAATGGGATGAAATAAAACCACAAGTTCATGAAATAGAATTGCCCAGTAAAAAAAGAATAATTTTATTAGCAGAGGGTCGTTTAGTAAATTTAGGTTGCGCGACTGGTCACCCAAGTTTTGTGATGAGTGCTTCTTTTACAAATCAAGTGATAGCACAAATTGAACTTTGGAATAATTCTGAAAAATACGATAAAAAAGTATATGTTCTTCCAAAACATTTAGATGAAAAAGTTGCGACATTACATTTAGAAAAAGTAGGGGCAAAATTAACTAAAATGTCAAAAGAACAAGCAGATTATATTAGCGTTAAACAATCAGGCCCATTTAAACCGGATACTTATCGCTACTAAATTAGTAGCTAATGATTATTAAATCTTTAGATCACCTAAAATCAATTTCAAAAAAAATTGCAGACAATATATCTGAAAATGATTGCATTTTTTTAATAGGAGAAATTGGAGTTGGAAAAACAACTTTTACAAGAAATATTATTAATTATTTACAAAAAAAAAGAGGCGCAAGAGAAACAGAAGTTTTGAGCCCAACATTTAACTTATTATATGAGTACAATATCAAAAACTTAAAGATAAAACATTATGACCTTTATAGAATTAAAAATAAAAAAGAGTTAAGTCATTTGGGAATTTTTAAAGAGGATTTTAATTCAATTAAAATAATCGAATGGCCTGAATTAGTTGAGATTGATTTAAAAAATAAATTAGAATTACATTTTAAATATTCAAGAAAAGAAGATGAGAGAGAACTTAGTATTTTAGGTCAAGGAAAATGGAAAAATATTAATAAAGATGAATTATAAATTAAAAAAAATTGCTGGAGACGCATCATTTAGAGAATTTTATAGAATAAAAAAAAACAAAAAAACTTCAATAATAGTTTTTGCTAAAAAAGAAAAATATAAAAATTTAATTGTTTACTCTGCAGTAAATGAAATTTTAAACTTTCATAATGTTTCATCTCCCAAACTTTTAAACAACTATTATAAAAATGATATAATAGAAATTACAGATCTTGGTGATAAATCTTTTTATGACTTGATAAAAAATAAAAAAAATAAAACTAAAGATTATAAAAAATTGATAGAACTGATTTTAAAAATCCAAAAAATAAAAATCAAAAAAATTTATTATTTTAAGGGTAAAAAAATTAAATTTTATAAATATACTCTTAACGAATTAGAAAAAGAGTCAGATTTATTTTTTGATTGGTATCTAAAGTATTATTCAAAAAATATTAAACTAAATAAAATTAAAAAAATCCTGAAAAAAGAACTCAGAAACATTTATAAAAAATTGCATTTCAAAAGTAATTATTTTACACATAAAGATTTCCATGCATCAAATATAATGGTATCAAAAAAAAAATTAAGCCTTATTGATAGCCAAGATGCAATAATTGGCAATCCACTGTATGATGTGGCTTCATTAATTGATGACGTAAGAATTAAAATACCGAAAAGTTTACAAGATAGTTTATTCAATTATTATATGCAAAAATCTAACTTTACAATCAAAGATTTTTTGAATTTAAAAAATGATTTTGATATTTTATCAGTACAAAGAAATTTAAAAATACTTGGAATTTTTGTACGTCTTTTCAAGAGGGATAAAAAACCAAATTATATAAAATATTTACCTTATACTTGGTTATTAATTAATAGGAGAATGAAAAACCCTATATTTAATAAATTGAATTATTTATTTAAAAAGCATCTATCTTTGAAAAATTTAAGAATAGCAAAAATATGAAAATAAAACATGGTATGATTTTAGCAGCTGGATTGGGTAAAAGGATGCAACCAATTACTTTTGAAACTCCTAAGCCATTGTTACAAATAGGTTCTAGAAACTTGATAGAGAGAGCCATAGAGTTATTAATTAATCATGGCATAGAGGAAGTAGTGATTAATGTTCATCACTTATCAGAAAAAATAAAAGAATTTATTGGTAAAAAGAAATATAAAATTAAAATTTTGATTTCCGATGAGAAAGACCAGTTACTTGATACAGGGGGAGGGATTTATAATGCTACTAAATCTTTTACTAAACCTTTTGTAGTAATAAATCCTGACACTTTATGGAGAAATTCTTACAGCGACGAATTAAAATATTTAGAGGAATTGTATTTTAAAAGGAAATACCCTTGTTTATTGCTAGTTAAAAAAAGTTTAAGTTTTGATAAATCTTTCGTGGGAGATTTTAATCTTAAGGGTGAAAAAATAAGCAGAGATCAGAATAATGAATTTATTTTTACTGGTCTTCAAATCTTGGATCAAAGTGTTTTTAGCTTTGTAAATGAAAAAATATTCTCCATGAATAAAGTTTGGAACAACTTAATTGAAAAAGAATCATTGATCGGATGCGAAAGTAAGCAAAGGTTCTACCACTTGAACACAAAAGAAATTCACGATAAAATATTGAAATTAAAAATTATTGATTAAATATGATATTTTTAGATCTTGCCTTATCTAAGTAAAAATATTTTTCAATTTTTAAGTCATCGCTGAATTCTATTATTAAAGGATTTCCAGTCGGAATTTCTAATTCATTTATCATATGATCCGAAATATTAAAAAGATATTTACATAGTGCTCGTAGCGAATTTCCATGAGCTGCAATTAATACATTTTTGTTTTCTTTAATATATTTTTGAATTTCTTTTTCATAATAAGGAACAACACGGTCATAGGTATCTTTTAATGACTCTGAAAAAGGCACCATACCTAAAGGTATACTAACATTTAAAGGACTAAATAAAGATTTATTTTGGTTATTTTCATCGATCGGAGGCGGTGAAATATCCCAAGACCTTCTGTATTTTTTAAATTGTTCTTCACCAATTTTTTTTTTAGTTTCCTCTTTATTTAAACCCGTCAAAGAACCATAATGTCTTTCGTTTAATTGCCAAGAAGTCACAAAATTTAATCGTAATTTATTTTCCTGTAAGATAGTAGTCAGAGTTTTAATTGCTCGCTTAAGAAAAGAAGTAAAACAATAATGTATTTCAATATTTAAACTTTTAATTAATTGACCAGATTTTTTCGCTTCCGAAATACCCTTTTCCGATAAATCTACATCTACCCAGCCAGTAAATCTATTTTCAGCATTCCAAGTACTTTGTCCATGTCTTGTTAAAATTAATTTTGCCATTTATTTTATTAATACAAAGTTATAAATTAATATACTAAACTAAAATGAAAAAAATTTTTATTAAATATATCAATTATTTATATCCAATATTTTTATTACTTGTTATATCTTTTTACTTATTTCCTGGGGATATCGTTTCCTATTTTATTTATGGTGACCCTAAACCTAATTTGACGTTTTCTAATAATCCTTTTGGAATAAAAATTAGGACAATAATTAATACAGGAGGATATTCTTTAAATCATATATTAGTATTTAGTTTTGTAACTTTTTTAGGTTTAAATTTTTATTTTAAAGATAAAACTTTTTTAGGTGCTTTATTTTTTGTTATATTTTCAATAATTTTGGAATTACTTCATTTTGTTGTTCCAAATAGATCATTTGAGTTGATAGATTTAATTGCAAATTTAATTGGTGTTATAATAGTTTTACCCTTTATTAAAAATAAGAAAAAATGAGATATATATTTTTATTAATTCTGATTTTTTTATTTTTTCCACAAGTTGGATTTTCAAAAGAAATATTAGGATTTGCAAAGATCATTGATGGTGACACGATAGTGATCAATTCCAAAAAAATTAGGTTAGAAGGCATTGATGCACCTGAAACTAAACAAAAATGTGAGAAAAATTTCAAAAAATATTATTGCGGAAAAAAATCAACTAAAGAATTAAAAAAAAAAATGAGCGATTTTTTAATAAATTGCTCTATATCTGGGGTTGATAAATATAAGAGATACTTGGGTACATGTTTCCAGAAAAAAACCAACCTTAATAAATGGATGGTGCGAAATGGTTATGCAGTAGCCTATAAAAGATATTCAGGAAAATATATAGTTGATGAGAAATACGCTAGGGAAAAAAGACTTGGTTTATGGTCAGGGACATTTATAAGACCAGAAAAATGGAGAAAGCTTAATTAATTTTTAGTATAAATTAATTAGTGATTCATTATAAAAAAAAATTAATTATTTTTATTTTTTTACTTCTATCTGCATGCTCTTCAATTCCAAAAAATACACAAAATAGTTGTGCAATATTTGAGGAGAGATATCTCTGGTACAAGCATTCTAAAGCAACTTATAAAAAATGGGGAGCACCAATTCATTTACAATTAGCTTTTGTAAAAAAAGAGAGCGATTTTAATTGGTTAGCTAAACCACCTAGAACTAAGCTATTTAAAGTAATTCCTTTTAAAAGACCCTCATCTTCATTTGGTTACTCTCAGGCAGTGAAAGGAACTTGGGAACAATATAAACGTGAAACTGATAGTCCTTTAGCTACAAGAGCGAGATTCAAAGACTCTGTAGATTTTATAGGCTGGTACATTAACAAGACTAGCAAAATTTTGAAAATACCAAAGAAAGATGCTTACCGGCAATACTTAGCTTACTACAAAGGTTGGGGAGACTATAAAAATTACTCTAAAGACAGGAAAGCTATAATTTATGCAAAGGCAGTTAAAGACATGGCAAACAAGTATCGAAAACAACTAACACATTGTAAAAAAAACTTAGATAGAAATAAATATATTATTTTTTAAGCTGTTTCTTTAATTCAATTTCAATTGCATCTATTCTCTTAGTGTTTTTGCCGACAATTGTGTACATAGTCGGTATGACGTATAAGGTAAAAAAAGTGGAAAATAGCATACCACCGAATATTGTAATGCCTACAGTAAGTCTGCTAGCTGCACCTGGACCAGTTCCTAATATAAGAGGTAAAACACCTATGATTGTTGATAAACTTGTCATTAGAATAGGTCTCAATCGAATTGCGGCAGATTCAAAAACTGCTATCTCTAAGTTTTTACCCTCTTTTCTGAGTTGGTTAGCAAACTCGACGATAAGTATTCCGTTTTTTGCTGACAAACCAATTAATATTATCAGTGCAATTTGACTATAAACATTTAAAGAAGACCCAACGACAAGAAGACCTATTAGACCTCCAAGTATTGCCATGGGTACAGTTAACATAATTGTGAGAGGGTGCCTCCAACTTTCAAATTGTGCGCTCATTGCTAAGTAAGCAGTTATTAAAGCTAAAGCAAATATTACATATAATTCTGTATTAGTTTTCTTATACTCTTCACTTTCTCCTTTGTAAGCAATTTTTGCTTGAGGAGTATTTTGCTCAACCACTTCTACTAAAAACTTTAATGCCTCATCTAAAGAATAATCACCAACTAGTCTAGCAGATATTGTAACGGCCTTTTGTCTATTATATCGAGCTAAAAAAGGAGACTGTCCCTCTTCATCATAGCTAACTAAATTAGAGACTGAAACTAGTTTATTATTATTTTTTGATCTTACAAAAACTTTACTAATACTATCAGGTTCTTTTCTGTCTTTAATATCACCTTGCAGAATTATGGAGTATTCTTTTCCATCTCTAGTAAAATTTGTAACTCGTTTTGAACCAAAAATTGTTTCAATAGTTTTACCAATATCTTCAGTTGAAACACCTAGATCAGCAGCTTTCTTTTGATCAATTTTTACATTAAGTTGAGGTTTATTTAAATCAAAGTCATCCTGTATAGATGTGAGACCGGGGTTTTTTCTTGCCTCTTTTTTGATAATTTCTTTCCATTCGATTAATTGGTCATATGTATTACCTAAAATTACAAATTGGACTGGACTTTCGACTCCTCCGGTTCTAATTCCTTGAGGCATTATTGGAAACGCTAAAACACCTGGAACTTGAGAAATTTTTCCAAAAGACTCACGCATTATTTCTACACCGTGACGATCTCTCTTTGACCAAGGCTCCAGTAAAACAATTATAAAACCGCTATTCACTTGTTTAGCTGATTTTCCAAAACCAGGCACACGCATGATTAACTTTCTATATTCTCCATTCCCAACATTTGGTAATAATAATTTCTCAATTTCTTCAGCCCGGTTTTTTGTAAAATTAAACCCAGATCCTTGCGGAGCTTTAACTATCACAAAAAAAGCTCCTCTATCTTCAGGCGCTATTAATTCTTTTTTTGCAAAATTATAAAAGAATATTGTTAAAGCTAAGGTACCTAATAAAAAGATTGTAATAGTTTTTCTTTTTTTAATCCAATTTAACAAAGAGACTTTATATAAAAATGTGAGATCTTTTAAAAATTTTTCAAATCTAAGTACCACCTTAGATTTCTGCATATCTTTTTTAAGAAATTTGCTTGCCAGCATCGGGCTCAATGATAAAGCAACAAAACTTGAGATAATTACTGCAGAAGCTAATGTAATAGCAGTTTGAGTGAATAAAATTCCGGTAATACCTTTAATGAAAACTAAAGGCACAAAAACTGCTACCAACACGACAGTAGTAGCGATTATCGCAAAGGATACTTGCTTTGCTCCCTTGTAAGCTGCAACAAGAGGGGTATCACCTAATTCTATTCTTCTTACAATATTTTCAAGCATTACAATTGCATCATCAACTACGATACCTATTGCGAGCACTAGAGCCATTAAAGTGAAAAGATTTATTGAAAAATCAAAAATGTAAATTGATAAAAAAGTTGAAATTAATGAAACAGGTAAAGCTATTAAAGGAACAATTAATGCTCTTATATTACCTAAGAAAAGATAAATTATTATAGTTACTAATATTAAAGCAATAACTAAAGTTTTATATACTTCTTTAATTGCAAATTTAATATAATTACTTCTATCAAAAGATATTTCTAGAGTTGTGTCTGGTGGCAATGTAGGTCTTAACTCTTCAATTTTCTTTTTTATTCCATTAGCTACATCTATCGTATTAGCATCTGACTGCTGGTATATTCCAATCCCTACAACTTGTTTTCCATTTCCTTTAAAAAGTGTTCTTGTAGACTCAGCTCCTAACTCTATTCTTGACACATCGGATAAAGTAATTATTGATCCATCCTTTGCTCTTTTGAGAGGTAAATTTTTATAATTTTCAATTTCGTTATAAGCTTTATCGAGTTTAATTGTAAGGTCAATATCTTTTGATTCTATTCTTCCAGCTGGAAACTCAATATTTTCTTTTCTAAGAACAGACTCAACTTCTTGAGTTGTTAAGTCTCTTGCAGCTAATGCCAATGGATCAAGCCATACTCTTAGTGAAAGTTCTCGTTGACCGCCAAGACGAACTCTCCCTACACCATCAACTGTTGAAAAAGTGTCAGTTAAATATCGATCAGCGTAATCTGTCAATTCCAAGTCTGTCATTGTGTTAGAATTAAAAGACAGCCACATCGTAGTTCTCATCCCAGCACTTTGTTTAAATATTTCTGGTTGCTCAGCGCCGTCTGGTAAATTATCTAATACTCTAGAAACAGAGCTACGAACATCATTTGCCACATCATCTAAATCTAAACTACTTTCAAAAGTAAGTGTTATCCTTGAACTTTCGTCTTCACTAAAAGAATCAATAGTTTCAAGACCTGGCGTACCTCCGACAAAATCTTCAATTTTCTGTGTTATTTGAGTATCAATTATTTCTGCTGAGGCTCCTTTATACTCTGTCTGAATAGTGACAACTGGAGGCTGAACGTCAGGGAGTTCATCAGTAGGAATTTCTTGAAAAGCAACAAGACCAAATATTACTAGCACTAAACTCATCACTGACGCAACAACGGGTCTTTTAATTGATAAGTCTGTTAAAAACATTTAATTTTTTGGGGTAATAATTTTTATTTTGGATTTATCTCGGACTTTTGAGACGCCTTCAGTTATTACTAAATCACCATCATTAATTCCAGATATGATGGAAACTTTACCAAAGTTTCTTTTTCCTATTTCAATATTTTTTTTTTCAGCTGTTTCACTGTTTACAATATAGACAAAAGCAGTATTTCCTTGAATTGTTACAGCACTTTCAGGAACACCTATTTGTTCAATTTCATCATATATAATTTTTACAGTCATTAATTGTCCAGGTATAATTTCAAAATCTGAATTATCGACTATAACCCTAGACAAAATAGATCTAGTAGACGGATCTATACGTGAACTTATTGTTTCTACCTTGCCTTTAAAAAATTTTTTGAATGCAGAATTAGTAATTTCAGCTTTTAGCCCGGGTTTTAGAACGCCAACATAATTTTCTGGAATTTTAATATCTATAACTATCTTTTTTAGATCATCTAAAGTTACTATTAAACTTTCTGAACCTAAAACTCCTTGGGCTATCTCTCTTTTGCCTAATTTACCGTCAAATTCTGCAATAATTTTTTCTCCATCCTGCAGGCTTAAAATAATCTCTCCTTTTTTAACAAATCTATTTTCTATATTTAATTTGCCAATTACTTCACTTTTTTTAACTCTAAAAGTTTTGGAATTTTGAGCTATGGCAGTTCCGAAAGTCTCAATGCTTTTATAGAATAAGGATTTTTTTACTTCTTGCACAATTACGCCTGGCGCTGGTCTTACACTAAATTTCTTTTCAAAGTGTAATCCTATAAAATGTCTTGCAGCGATTATTGCGAATATAGCAACAAAAAATACTATTAATAAAGTTTTTAATTTTGATGAAGTGCTCATTTTTTTTCTAGTCCGTACTCAGCCCATGAGCCGTCATAGATAACTGGTTTTTTACCAGTTATAATAGAATTAGCTAGCCCTAAAATGCACGCAGTAATTCCAGATCCGCATGTAAAAGCTATACTTTTTTCATTGGAAATTTCCTTTTTTTTAAAAACTTTCAATAACTCATCTAATTTTTTAAAAGTTCGATCTTTATTAATTAATAATTGAAAAGGTAAATTTTTAGATCCTTCAATATTGCCACTTTTTAATTCTTTACGAAATTCAGGTTGCAAACCTAAAAATCTTTTTTCACTTCTGGCATCTATTAATTGAAACTTTTGACTAATTATATTTTCAACAACTTGTTTTTTATCAATTACAAGTGATTTATCTTCAGTAGCATTGTATTTAGTTTCTAAAATTTTTATTTTTTCAATAGAAACTGGTTTTTTTTCAATTAACCACTTTTCAAAATTGCCATCTAAAACTGAAATTAGATTTGGGTCGTGCCCAAAATATATAAAGGAATACCAAACACGACACGAGCTGAACACGTCTGAATTATCATAAACGATTATATGATCGGAATTTTTAATACCTAAGTTAGATACTAAATTTTCCCAGTAATCTTTATTAGGCAGCATGTGAGGCAAAGAAGAATCTTTATTCGAAAATTTATCAATATCAAAAAAAATTGACTTTTCAATATGATTTATCTCAAACTCTTGCTTTGCATTTCTATTTGAATTAGGCAGGTGCCAAGTTGCATCCAATATTCTAACTTTATTAATATTCTGCTCTAACCAATCTGTTGAAACTAATTGTCTCATTATTTATTTTTTTCAATATATTTTTGATGATATTCTTCAGCTTTACAATAATTTCTAATTTTTGATATGTTAGTTTGAATTTTTCCCCCTAATTTATTGTTATATTCGTGTAATACTCTTTGAGCTTCTATTTTTTGCTTTTCAGTCTCATAAAAAATTTCACTTCTATATTGAGTTCCTACATCAGGAATTTGCATATCTTTTTGAGTTGGATCATGCATTTTAAAAAATAAATCTAAAATTTTTTCAAATGAAATTATATTTTCATCAAACGTAAGCCTGACTACCTCTGCGTGCCCAGTATTACCAGTGCATACCTCTTCATAAGTAACTGTCTCATTCTGACCGCCCGCATAACCAACTTCCGTTTGAATTATGCCTGTTTTGCTTTTAAAGTTCTCCTCAGGTTTCCAAAAACAACCAAGAGCAAGTGTACATTTCTGCATAAGTTAATTAATATATTTTTGATATTGAAAGGATAGTAAATTGTTAACACAAAATCAAATAGGCGTATTGTACATGGTTGGGAGTGTAATCTGCTTTTCAATTATGGATATCTGTGTTAAGTGGCTTGATTATTATCCGGTTGGTCAGGTTTTGTTTTTAAGATTTTTTATCGGCTTTATTCCAATTTTCTTCATAATACCAAAAGATAAATTATCTAATTTTTATAAAACTTCACGTCCTGGTCTTCATGCTTTTAGAGCATTGACTGGCGCAGCAGCAATTATTGCATTATTTATTGGACTAAGAGAGTTACCTTTAGCTGACGTAGTCTCTTTAACTTTCGGAGGTCCAATATTTGTCACTGTTGCATCTATTTTTTTTCTTTCTGAAAGAGTTGGAATTAAAAGATGGTCAGCAGTTTTTTTAGGATTTATTGGAATGTTATTAATTGTCCAACCGGCTTTTATTGATCTTAATTATTATTATATAACTCCAATAGTGTTTTGTATTTTCTTTGCATGTGTTGCGATAAGCGTACGATCTCTGTCAAAAACAGAACCTAACTACACAATTGCTTTTTACTTTACATTACTTTGTACTTTGCTTGGTCTTGGATCAATTTTTTTTACAGAGTGGAAAATGCCAACACAAATTGATTTTGTAATTTTTTTAATTATGGGACTTTGTGGAAGCATAGCAAATTTATTATTAACCCAAAGCTACAGGTTGGCTGAAGCATCTTTAGTAACACCAATTAAATATTTGAGTTTAGTTTTTGCAATTATATTCGGTTTTCTTATTTGGAGTGAAATTCCAAAAATTTTGACCTTATTTGGTGCTTTACTAGTCATTGCAAGTTCATTAATAATTTTCGTAAGAGAGACTCAATTAAAAAAACAAATTATTAATCCGAGACCATGAGAAAACCAGTTTATTGGAATAAGGCAAAAATAATTTTGTCAAAAAGAGATAAAGTAATGAAAAAATTAATTAATATTTATAGAGAAGGCAGTTTAATAACTAGAAATGATGTTTTCTTTTCATTATGCAAAAGTATCATAGGTCAACAAATAAGTGTCGCCGCCGCAAATTCTGTTTTTTCAAAATTTGAAAAAAGATGTAAAGGTAGAATTACTCCAAAAAAAGTTAGTAAACTTCCTCCGCACATCTTGAAAAAATGTGGGCTCAGCAGACAAAAAGTAAGGGGTATTAAAGAATTAGCGAAAAAAATAATTAGCAGAGAGTTTAAACCAGAATTGATAAAAAAAATGAATGATCAAGAAGCTATAGATTATTTATCTAATTTAAGACAAATTGGTAGATGGTCGGCTGAAATGATTTTACTATTTACTTTTAACCGATCAAATATTTGGCCTCTTCAAGATATTGGTTTATTAAGGGCAATTTCAAATAATTATAATAAAAAATATTTTCCTCCAAAAACATTTTTAAGTAAGCTTTATAAAAAATTTACGCCTTATTGTTCTGTAGCAACTTGGTATTTATGGAGATCAATCGATGATGAACCAATACAATATTAAGCACCTTCAACAGTTTGATGGTGCCTTATAGCGTGACCTTTTAAAATTTCGTGGGCCTCTTGATATTCTATTGATTTGTAAAATAAATTTGCTTCGTCGTAAGAAGGAAACTCAATTACGACAGTTCTAGGCGAACTTTCTCCTTCGTTCGTTGTAGTTTTTCCACCCCTGATAAGAAATTTGCCTTTATATTTTTCAACTGCAGTTCTAGCTTTAACAGCATATTCTTTAAGCTTTTTCTCATTAGTTATGTTTTTATAAACACAAACAACGTAACCTTTCATTTACAACTCCTTAAAAATAAATTAATTTTCTTCATGGCAGATAAACTTATCATTGATTGGAAAGAGTACAACCAAATCGTAGAAAAACTAGCAATTCAAATTTTTGAAAGTGGCTTCAAACCTAATCTTTTAATTGGAATAATGCGTGGTGGTGCTCCTATAATAGATGTACTTAGCCGCGTCTTTAAATTGAAATGTGCATATCTAGCGGTGGAGTCTTATTCTGGTGAGGGCACAGAGGATCAGCAAGGTGACTTAGTTTTTTCTAGAGAGATGAGTTCGACTGTTCAAGATATGAGAGGAAATATTTTACTTTGTGATGATTTATCTGACACGGGAGTTACTTTAAACAAAAGCATAGATTGGTTAAAGAAATATCCTCCATTAAAAGGAAACATTAAAGAGATAAAAACAGCAGTTCTTTGGAAGAAAAAAGACTCAACTTTTGAACCTGATTTTTGTGCTCAGAGGCTGGATAACAATCCTTGGATTGTTCAACCTTTTGAGCATTATGAAGAAATAAGGGTAGAAGATTTAATTAAAAAACATATAAAAAGTTAAGGGCCAGATAAACTGGCCCAAAATTTTTAAGCTACGTAAAAACTAATTACGCTGAATATTGCAATCACCCAAATAGCCGAAGATGTTTTTGCAAATTTACCAGTGAATATTTGAATTAACGCATAGGCTATAAAAGCAAGAGCGATACCATTGCTAATACTGTAAGTTAACGGCATCGTTATCATTGCCAGAACTGCCGGACCTGATTCTGCTATATCGTTCCATTCAATATCTGTGATATTTCTTACAAAAAGTATTGCAACATATAGCAATGCAGCTCCGTCAATTTCCTTAGGTAAGCTTGTAGCTAATGGTGAAAAGAATAAACATGCTAAGAACAAAACACCAATGACTAATGATGTCATTCCCGTTCTTCCTCCAGCTTTAACCCCTGCACCAGACTCAACATAGCTTGTGACTGTTGTTGTGCCCATCATAGCGCCAGCAACAGTGCCAACACTATCAGATAGCATTGCCTTGTTTATATCTTGAACTTTACCTTTTTTATCAACTTTGCCAGCTACGTTCGCAACCGAAGTTAAAGTTCCAGCGGTGTCAAAGAAATCGATAAACAGTAAAGTAAAAACTATCGAAGCCATACTAGCAGATAATGCAGCTTTAAGATCAAAATCAAATAAATATGTCATTGGTGGAGGCGTGTCCACTAAACCATTAAATTTTGCTAAACCGCTTACCCATGCGACCGTGCTGAAAACAAGGATTCCTATAATTATATTTCCTTTTACTTTCATTTTTTCCAAAACAACAATGAAAACAAAAGTTAAACAACCCAACAAAACTAAAGGATTCTTTATATCACCTAAGGTCACTAGAGTGACTGGGTGATCTCCAACTACGCCCATTATCTCTAAACCAATTATTGCCAAAAACAATCCTATACCCGCACCAATTCCAAGTTTCAAACTACGAGGTATTGAATTTATTAACCAAGCTCTTAAAGGCGTCAAAGAAATTGCTAAGAAAATTACACCTGCTACTAATACTGCCCCCAAGGCAGCTTGTGGCGTGTAACCCATTCCAGCAACTACTCCAAAAGCAACAAAAGCATTTATGCCCATACCTGGCGCCAATCCTATTGGCCAAGTTTTTCCGTAAAAAGCCATTATGAAACAGGCTATGGCTGTTGCCACTATTGTTGCAGTAAATACTGCACCAAATTCAAAAAAACCTTTTTCAGGTCCAGCAAATTCACCAGACAAGATAAAGGGATTCAAAAACATTATATATGCCATTGTAAGAAATGTTGTTACACCGGCAATTACTTCTGTTTTAAAATTTGTTTTATGTTTTTTATATTCAAAATATTTGTCTAACATCTAAAAACCTCCCGTTTAATGTGATTACTCTAATTTAAGTCTAAAATCTTAAAAAAAATGAAGGTTTTTTAAATTATACAACCTATACTCAATATTTCTGTTTATAAGTTTTCAATGTAAAATAGTAAATTATGAATTTTAAAAAATATTTAACTAATTTAATAATTTTACTCTCACTAAGTGCTTGTCAAACAGTCTCTGAAAAAATCGATAATACTTCTGCAAAAGAAAATAAAGAATTAAGCAAATGGCTAAATAAATCTGAAAATGAGCTGAAAAGTTTTTTCGGTCAACCTGATAAGGTTGAATTTACAGATAATAGGAATAGGCATTATGTTTATATTAGTAAAAAATACAAAATTAAATGTGAACGTAAATTTGAAGTTAATTCGAAAAATATTGTAGTTGGTTTTAGTAGTAAAAATTGCTTTTGAATACTTGCGGAGCATTTCTCCGCAAGTAAGGGAAACTTATTTTATTTCAATAAGTCTTTTTTTCTTTATTTCTGGGATGATTTTTTCGCAAGAAATAGTGAGCAAACCATCTTTAAGCATAGCTCCGTTTACTTTTACATCGTCTGCAATTGTAAATGATCTTGCAAAAGATCTTTGCGAGATTCCTCGATGAATAACTTCATCACCTTCTTTTTCTTCAGTTCTTTTAACGTCTTTTGTTTTAATTGTTAAAAGATTATCTTCGTATTCAACTTCAACATCATCTTTGTTAAAGCCAGCAACAGCTACTTCAATAGCATACTTATCTCTGCCTGCTTTACGGATGTTATATGGCGGATAATTGCTTTGCACAACACTGCCATTACCTAACATAGACTCGAACTGATCGAACATATCGTCGAAGCCCACACTAAAAGGTCTAAGTGAATTAAAGATCGATAGATCCTTACTTGTCATATATCCTCCTTTGTTAGCAAGGTTTATTGTCAGTCCCACATGGCAACTAACGATTTATATTTGGGTACTAATTTTTATTTTTCAAGAGGCGCGTTTAATTTTCCAGAAATTTTTAAAGCGAAAGCATAATCAAAAGCGACTTCTTCAATTGCAGAAGTTCTTCCACTTTTTCCTGAATGGCCTGCGTCCATCTCACACTTTAAAAATAGTAAATTGTTATCTGTTTTTAAATATCTTAACTTAGCACAATACTTTGTTGGTTCGTCGAATAAAACGCGTGAGTCAGAAAGTGAAGTAGTTATTAAAATATGAGGATAGTCTTTTTTTTCTAAGTTATCATATGGTGCGTATGATCTAATGTACTCAAAATGTTTTTTATTGTTTTTAGCATCTGCAAACTCTCTAAGCTCCCCAAGACTTAATGGCAAAGAGTGATCCATATTTGTGGTAAGGTTATCACAAAAGGGGACTGCCATAATAGCACCCAAAAGAAGATCCGGGATTTGATTTACAACATTTGAAGTAAGCAAACCTCCAGCGCTGCCGCCAAAAATAATTATTTTTTTTTTACTAGTATATTTTTTTTCAATTAAATATTTGCTGCAACTTATAAAATCAGAAAAGGTATTTTTTTTATTTAACATTTTTCCAGCTTTCCAGTGTTCCATGCCTTTTTCAAGACCTCCTCTAATATGACAAGTTACCCAAATTATATCTCGATTAATAAGGCTCAGTCTTGAAGATGAAAATCCAATTGGAGAAGATATACCGTATGAACCATACCCATACTGAAGTACATGCGCAGACCCATCTAATTTAGTTTTCTTGTGTCTAGTAATTGTAATAGGTATTAAATAACCATCATGACCTTCTACATCTATTCTTTCTATAATGTAGTCATCTCGGTTGTGTCCCGAGGGAACAATTTGCTCTTTAACTAATTTTTTTTCTTTTGTCCTTATATTATACTCAAATACTCTTGCAGGAGTTTTAGGAGACTCATATCCAATTCTTATCCAGTCTGTATCTTTGTTTTTTTGCATCAAACTAATACCAGGACTAATGACTTTTTCCTCTGTAATGATAAGTTCCTCCTCTTTATTAGTTTTAATATCTCTAACATAAATCTTGGATAAAGCATTGGACATCTCTGATCGAACTATCCAATCTTTTAAAAAGGTTAACCCACCTATTAAAGTCCCAGATTTTGCAGGAATAAAATCTTCCCATTGATTAATATTTTCATGTGAACATCTAGCTACTTTAAAATCTTCAGCATCTTTATTAGTGTTCATCCAAAAATATCCTGCCCAACTGTTAATTGAATATTGAACACCATCTTCACGTTTAATAAACAATTTTGGCTCTAAATTTTTATCGTCTTTATGAATATAGTGAATTTCAGAAGTAGTATGTTCTGAAGCTGAAATCATGTAATAATTTTCATCAGGTGTTAAATAAAGTGAAGCTGTAAAACGCTCATCAGTCTCGTTATAAATTAATTTATCTTTTTTTGGAGAGGTTCCTAAAACATGTTGAAATATTTGCCTTGGTCGGTGAAGTTTATCAAGCTTACTGTAAAAAAACGATTTATCATCGTAAGCCCAAGTTATTCCACCAGCAGTTTCTAAAATTGGTTCCCCAATAATTTTTCCATCGCTAATATTTCTCACGTAAATAGTGAAGTATTCACTTCCCTTATCATCAATTGAATAAGCAAGCATTTCGTCATTATTGGAAACCTCAATATCACCAGCATTAAAAAATTTTTTTCCTTTAGCTTCTTTGTCACCGTCCCAATACATTTCTACTTTATCCTCTCCAATTTTTTTTCTGAGGTATTTCGTATAGTTTCCCTCTTTTGTGGTTTTCGACCAATATTCATATCTTCGGTCTTTATATTTTAAACTTTCATCTTCTAGTTTTATTCTTCCCTCAATTTCCTTAAACAATTTTTTTTGTAAATCTTTAGTATCACTCATATTTTTTTCTGTATAAGCGTTCTCCTCTTCTAAATATTTTCTTACTTCAGGATTAAGTTTGCTTTTATCTTGTAAGATTTCTAGACAATTAGACTGATGAATCCACGAATAATAATCAGACCAAGTGTAACCATGTGCAGTCTTTACTTCCTCTTGCCTTCTAAGATAAGGTAATTTCATAAAAGTTAAATATATGAATTATTTATTTATAGCTATTATCATTTTTATCGCTTTATACATAGTTTTGAACTACCTAGCTCGAGTTAGTTCAAAAAAAATAGCCTCAACAATAAAAAAATTTGCTGTGTATTTATCTTTGATTTTAACCGCTATTTTTACTTTTGGCGGTAAATATATCTTTTCTTTACCATTTTTGCTTATAGTTCTTTCCGGTTTAAAAATAAAAGGATTTACAGTTCTTCAAATGCTTCAACTATGGAGGCTAATTCAGTTTATGAAGAACTCTGGAAAATTTTCTCAAAGCCAATTCGGCAAGGATCAAGGATCGTCAAGTGTCACCACAGACGAAGCTTATAAACTTCTTGGTTTAACAAAAGGAGCGAGCAAAGAAGATGTCTTGAAAGCTGCTAATCAAATTCAAAAAAAAATACATCCAGACATGAATAAAAATGTTTCAACAGAAAGATTAAGTCAGCTAGTAAATGAGGCAAAAGATAAAATTATTAAAACAGATTTTAGTTAGATAAAAGCTTTAAAGACTCGTTGTAAACTTTTTCAAAGGATATTTTATCAGCTCCTAAAGTGTTATGAGTAGTTGTTTCTTCTGTCTCACCTTCAGGTATTATAACGTTGATATTTTTAGAATATTTGCCATAAGCCATAACTGGGCTATCCATAAAAAGTCCTAAACATTTTAATCCTAGTGCCGAAGAAATATGCAACCAACCTGTATCATTACCGATATAAGCATCACAATTTTTTATAATTGGTAAAGTTTCGTTTATTTTTAAATCACAAAAAGAAATACAATCGGAACCAATTTCAGTGTCCATTATATTTTCAATAAGTTTTACATCTTTTTTTCCACCTGCTAGATAAAACTTGCACGGAAATTTTTTGCTTATATTTATACAAAGAGTAATGTAATTATCTAATTTCCATCTTTTAGTTGGTCCACTTGCAGAAACACCCAAACATATATGTTTATGCTCTTTTGAAAAATTTTTTTTTATTTTATTAATCTTTGCAGGATCTAATTTTAAAATAGGTTCAGTTGAGACTATTGAACTAATTTCATTTTCCGTCATTAATTTTGCAGAAGTAACAATATTATCTTTTTTGGTAAATAATGGGTACTGTATAATTTTCTTAATACCAGAAAACTTAGCAATCAGATTGTATCTTAATGAACTATTAAAAATAAAAATTTTTTCAAAATTTTTTGATTTAATTAATTTTATTAGATTGATAAAACCTGTAACTCCGTCGTGCAAACCAGATCCATCTTTTTGTCTATCTAAAAAAAGAATTTCTTCAATATGATCGTCATCCGCTAAAAGCTCTTTTGCCTTTGAGTTTTGTTTTACTAAAATTGTTATTTTTCTTTTATATTTTTTAGAAATTGCATGCATATAGGGCAAATAAATAATCATATCCCCCATACCTATTTTTGGTTGTATTACTAGAACTTTCATTTTTGGTTTTATTAATATAACTTAGACTTTAAAATTAGGGTAAGATTATGATAAAAAAAGGAGTTTACGCCGCTAGTTTGAGCGTTCTAAATGATGATCACTCATTAGACGTTAATTCAACTATTTCACACGGAGCCTCTCTAATTAAAAATGGACTTCATGGGGTCTTTTTTTTCGGCTCAACTGGTCAAAGTCAGTTGATTTCATTGTCAGAAAAAAAAGAGCTCATATCTAAAGCCGCGACACATAGATTAAAAAATAGTTTTTTCTTTGGTACTGGAACAAATTCATTAAGGGAAAATATAGATCTTATCAAGTATGCCTTTGAATATGATTTTAAAGATTTTTTAATTATGCCGCCAGCTTACTACAAAGGAAATACTGATGAAGGTGTGTTTGATTTTTATTCAAAAATAATTTCTTCATCACCTAAAATAAGAATAGTTTTGTATAATTTTGAAAAATTAAGTGGTTATAAATTTTCCGAACAAGCTGTTAGAAAGTTGGTTCAAAATTTTCCTAAAAATATCATTGGGTGTAAAGACTCAAGTTATAATTTGTATGAAAAATTAAAACTGTCAAACTTTTTAATATTCCCAGGTTCCGAAACAAAATTATTGAAAGGTTTGGAAATTGGAAATGCAGGGATAATTTCTGCAGTAACCAATGTCACTCATTCATTAGCTAGAAAAGTCTATGATGATTTTGAAAATAAAAATAAACAATCAGCAAATGAAAAATTGATAAAGGTCAGAGAAACATTTGATAATTATGATTTAATATCCTCATTACATAGTTTTATGTCCTTAAATGATAAAAAATTTAAGAATCTTTTACCTCCATTAATGTGTTTAAAATCTGAAAAATTAGAAGAACTTAAGATAAAGCTCAAAGACTTAAAGTTTATTTTAGAAAAGAGGGCAGCTTAATGTTATTAGCAAAAATTTTATCTAAAATTTACAAAAAGGATGGCATAATTCTCGTTGACTCTAATGGGCAGAAATATATTTGCGGAAACCCAAGGAAAGAAGATCCTATAACTCTCAAATTGCTTAAAAAAAATTTAAATTGGAAATTAATTTTAAATCCAGAGTTAGAGTTTCCGGAGGCTTATATAAGGAATGAGATTATAATTGAAAACGGAACATTAAAAGATTTTCTAATGGATTTGATTAAAAATTTAGGAAGAAAGGAAATTAATTCGACCAGCTATGCGTTTAAAAAGCTCTATCAAGTGTGGAGATATATTTCTAATTATAATTTTCCAGGTAAATCGAAAAAAAATGTAGAGAGTCATTATGATGTAGGAGGGATTAAAGGCGAAAAGCTTTATGATATTTTTTTAGATAAAAAGTTTAGACAATATTCTTGCGGGTATTGGAAGGATACGACTCAAACATTAGAAGAAGCTCAGGAAAATAAAATAAATCATATAATAAAAAAATTAGACATCAAGAAGAATCAAAAAATTCTTGATATTGGATGCGGCTGGGGAGGAATGTGTTTTGAAATCGCAAGACAATCAGGTTGTGAAGTTACTGGCGTATCATTAAGCACTAATCAAATAAAATATTGCAAAAACAAAGCCAAAGAAGTTGGTCTAGAAAACCAAGTTAACTTTGAACTCTTAGACTATAGAGAAGTTAAAGGAAAATTTGACAGAATAGTAAGTGTTGGATTTGGAGAACACTTAGGATTAAAATTCTATAAAACTTTTTTTAGTAAAATTAATCAAATTTTAAAGGATGATGGAATTTTTCTCCTCCATATGATTGGCGTAGTAGATAATCCATCGCCTCCAAATCAATTTATTAATAAATATATTTTTCCTGGAGGGGTCTGTCCTTCTCTTAGTCAACTTATAAAACCAATAGAAAAAACAGGGTTAATAGTGGCTGATACTGAGACACTAATAAGGCATTATGACAAAACATTAGAAAGTTGGCTTGCTAGATTTTTGGACCAAAAGAATATTATTAAAGATTTATTTGACGAAAAATTTGTAAAAATGTGGGAATTCTATTTATCAAGTTGTGCAGCTGCTTTTAGATATAAAGATCTTGCTGTTTTTCAATTACAAATTGTGAAAAACTTCCAAACTGCCCACAGAACAAGAGACTATATATATTCTTAAAAACTGGTATTTAATAAATATCAGCTATGGCGAAAAGAAAAAAAAAAATAAAAAAAAGACTAAGCAAGTATAAAAAAAGGAAAAAAAATAAATCTTTTAAAATAGTCCGAAAAAAAAATAAAAATAAAATAAAAAAGAGAAGGTCAAGAAAAATAAAAAGAAGGACAAAAAGAAAAAAAATTAAATTAAGAAACATTAAAAAAAATAACAAATCAATTCAAATAGCGGTAAAAATTCTAAGAGTTGGTGAGAGTATAAAATCTTTATTAAGATTTAAATTTAATTTAGATAAGTCGTTACAAAATATCTTTCAAAAAATTTCAAGCAAATTTTTAAGTTTAAAAAAAGCTATTGAAATTGAAAGAGAAAGACAAAAAAAATTAAAAATTAAAATTATGGAGCGGGAAAAATTGGAAGCTAGTAAAAAAATTATGCTAGAACAAGATTTAATTTTGAAAGCAAGACAAAAAGAAATTCAGGATGAATTAAAATTAGAAAAAGAGAGAAAAAAAGAGTTAAAAAAATTTTTAAGAGAAGAGCAAGCAGAAGTAAGAAAAGAGCAAGCCACTAAACAACAGAAATTCCTTGAGCAGATAAAATTAGAAAAAAAGATAGAGCAATTTAGAAAACGTGAAGCGTTAGAAATAAAAAATTTAGAAAAGTATGTTCTTGGCCAGCAGAGAGAGTCTTACGCCTTAGTCGAAGAAAGAATACAGCTCATTAAGATTAAATATCAAAAACTTAGAGATCAAAAAATTGCAGAAAGAGTTAAGGCACTTGGTGTAGATATTAATGAAGGAGATGATAGAGCTACACTTTTAGAAAAAGAAAAATTATATTATCAAGAGAGGCAAAAAATAGAATTCGCACTTGAGTCTTTTTATAGATCAGCACACAGTTTATGCTTTCAATTGAATAAAAGATACATACCAAAATATCTAAATATTTTAAG
>Ga0315315_10001126_pt1 | contig 24315 bp, 14 predicted proteins | sample M140m3416metaG_FD_203699 | JGI IMG/M metagenome (GOLD analysis project Ga0315315, IMG submission 203699) | Ammonia-oxidizing marine archaeal communities from Monterey Bay, California, United States - M1 40m 3416 | ecosystem: Environmental > Aquatic > Marine > Intertidal zone | place: USA...
CCGAATAGAATCGTGAAGAAAGCCAATATCAACATAGCAAACTTTTCCGAATTTGAAATATCTGGAATGATTTTTCCTACCATATTTGCTGGAGGTTGAGTTTCATCTCCGCCTTCGAAAATTGTTCTCTGCATAGACCATAGATAGTAAGCCGCTGTTAGTGCGAGAACCAGTGCTGGGCCAACCATCCACCAGATACTCCATCCATCGAGGGAAATCATATGCCATAGAGCGATGAGCATCATTATTTCTGCAACGAAACCAGCAAGAAGTGGAAGACCTAGAGAAGCCATCCATGCAAACATCATCGATGTTGCAAGCCAAGGCGAGTGCTTTGCCATTCCACGCATTGCTCCAATTTCCATACTGTGATAGTGATGTTTGAAAGCACCACAAACAGCGAACAGCATTGGGCTGATTATTCCGTGAGCAAACATCATGAATAGTGCTGCTGCCCAGCCCATAGGCTGCATTGTGGCAATACCGATTAGAATCACGCCCATGTGAGAAACTGAAGAATAAGCAACCATTTTCTTCAAATTGGTTTGGCCCAGACAAACAATTGCACCCCAAACAAGAGATACCATTCCAATAATCATCAATGCAAGTTGGAAATGATAAAGAGCATGAGGGAATAGGCTTAGAGGTAATCTAAACATTCCATATGCACCCATCTTCAACATTACACCTGCTAATAGCATTGAACCGCCTGTTGGTGCTTGAACGTGAGCATCAGGCAGCCAAGTGTGGAAAGGCACTGCTGGAAGTTTTACCAAGAAACCAATCATCAACATTACGAATAATATATTCTGCATTGTCTTACCTAAGAACCAGTTATCTCCTACATTTGCTATTCTTGCAGAATCAATTAATTCTGGAATAGAGAAACTACGACCGGTCATCGAACCAGCTGAAGCAAGTGTATTTGGTTCTTGTAAGAAGAATAAGGTGATTAGACCTAGGAGCATTACAACTGATGCTGTGAAAGTATAGATGAAGAATTTCTGAGCAGCATACTTCCTATCAACTCCCCCCCACTTTAGAATAAGGAAAAACATTGGAATCAGTGTAAGTTCCCAGAATACATAAAACATAAACAAATCAAGAGATACGAAAACTCCAATCAAAGCACCGCCCATCATCAATAGTAGAGGGAAATAGGTTGCACCATACTTTTCATTCCAAGTAGCAATAATTGTGACGGGAAGTAAGAAAGTAGTCAACCAAACCATTGGGAAAGATAGAGCATCTAATCCAACTGTCCAATTAATGCCTAATGAGTCGATCCATGCATAACTTGCGAAATACTCATAGTCATTGAATTGAATATCCATCCAAGAAACGTCCCCGAAATATTTGAAGAACATTCCAGTGGTCAATACTAGTAGTAGTAAAGAAAACACAAGACAAGCCATTCTAATCGGCTTCACTAGACCTTCTCTCACTCTAGGAGATGCATTGGATACAAAGGCGAGTAAAATCATGCTGCTAATCAGCGGGAACGCCACTAATGGAATCGAAATCCAATCATTCAATCATGCCACCCCCCAAAGGAAGAAGAAAATCGCTAATGTTCCAACTGATATCATCAAAATGTAATCTCTGGCAGAACCAGTAGTCAAAGAGCGAACTACGCTCGACAATGATTGAGAGCCTCTTTCGATACCTTTGATTGTTCCATCTATTACCGAACTATCTGCATCGGCAGACTTCTTAGAGAAGGCTGCGACAATCTTTAGCATTGCCATATCATAGTAATAATCGATGTATAATCTCTGTTCAAGTGCTTTTGTTAAGCCTGATTGTGCTATTGAACTATTATTAAAGTTGAAACGACTGTAAACCCAAGCATTCAATCTGATAACAGGCTTCATCCAAGGTTTGGCTTTTTCACCTTCTGCTAAATTACCGCCATAAAGTGACATTGCCAATCCTGGTCCTAATACTGCTCCAATGGCTATTGCCAAATATGTCAAGATGAAGAAGAATGGGTCACCATTGGCGAATGCATGGTCTAATTCGTATGCAATTCCTTCCAACAAGCCTTTTTCTGACATTAAGCCATATTCACTATCTGGTGCCCAATGAGTAAAGCCCATTCCTGCAAGTATAATTGCTGAAAGTGTTACGAAAGTTAGTGTGAAAAGTGGTATCTTAATCCATGTATTTGTTGGACCTACATGAGCTGCAACCTCGTTATTTGGTTTACCAGCGAATGTCTTTAGCCACATTCTTGACATATAGAATCCAGTCATTCCCGCACCGATTAATACGCACAATGCAGGAAGTAGGAATCTTGGGTCATCTTGAGCGACTCTCCAAGCATTAGCAATGATTCCCTCTTTAGACCAAAATCCTCCAATGAAGGGCAGACCCATAATTGAGGCTGAACCAACAAGCATTGCTGTTGCTGTAAGTGGCATCTTCGATGCAAGACCGCCCATGTTTTCCATAGATTGGGCATCAAAGTCATCATCATGATGGTCGTCATGATGTCCATCTGCGTGATCATCTCCATGGTCATCATGGTGATGTAAGTGGTGATGGGCATGATGAACTTCGTGAATTACTGAACCACTTGCCATAAACAGCATTCCCTTTGCCATCGCGTGATTGAAAAGATGGAATAATGCTGCGCCAAATGCTACAACAACAATGTAATGAGCATCACTGTCATTATGCCAATCCAAGGTATTAGCAAGATACATTGCACATCCAAGTCCAGTGAAGATATACGCTAGTTGACTCATTGTCGAATATGCTAAAACTTTCTTCAAGTCATTTTGTACAAAGGCAATTGCTGCTGCCATGACCGCAGTAATACCTCCGATTAAAGCGATGATAAAGGCCAAGTCTACAAGTTCGCCGCTAAGTGCTTCGGCTCCAAAGAATGGGAACATTCTAGCAACTAAGTAAAGTCCAGCGTTAACCATAGTTGCAGCGTGAATAAGCGCTGAAACTGGTGTAGGTCCTTCCATAGCATCTGGCAACCAAACGTGCAATGGGAATTGAGCCGATTTACCAACTGCTCCAATAAACATCATTCCAAGCGCCCATTGTAAAGTACTCGATGATACTCCTGCCATGAATTCTTTATCCTCTACGGCACTGAAAATAACATCATAGTCGAGCGAACCGAAGATATCCCACATCATCACCAATCCGATAACAAGGAATACGTCACCGATACGAGTGGTCAAGAAAGCCTTCTTTGCGGCATAAGCTGCACTTGGACGTTCATAGTAAAATCCGATTAGAAGATAAGAACAGAGACCCATAATTTCCCAGAAGATAAATAGCCAGAGGAATGAATCTGCAAGAACCATTCCTAGCATTCCCGAACAGAATAGAACGAACTCTGCATAGAAACGGTGGTTTCTGTTATCATTAATCGGGTCAGTATTCATGTAACCAACACTGAATATGTTAATTAGAAGACAAAGGAATGAGGCAACAAATAGAAGCATTACAGTAATGTGGTCGATATATATTCCAAACCCAAGGGTTACAGGTTCAAGTACACCTCCATCCCAAACGGTTGTATTAACCCATAGAAGATTCATTGAATCTTTAATTCCGGCGAAACCACCAATGTGGTCCGCTATCAATAGTAACGAGATTACTAAACTCGCTGCCATAACTGGTAAAGCAATTAATCCTCCTTCTTTCAAATTATTCTTCCAAAATGGATTCTTATTGAATACACGGCCCAGGAATAAAATCACTGGGAATGCTAGCATTGGTAAAAGAATAATCAGTGGCGCATATTGAACCATATCGCTGTCGAGAATAACATCTGAACTACTTGCCATCATATCACCTCAGTTCCTCAGGACATCTACGTCGTCCAATGATATCGATTCATGCTTACCATACATAGCAAGGAAAATCGCTAATCCTATAGCGACTTCACTTGCAGCGATTGCGATTGCAAAAATAGTGTAAATCCATCCTGTGGCATCTCCATGGTGAACTGCAGCGGCTGCAAATTGCATATTTGCTGCATTCAGCATCAACTCGATACACATCAATACGATGATTGCATTTTTTCGTGTAAATGCTCCACCAAGACCGATTACGAACAATAGAGCGGAAAGGGCAGAGACCCATGCTGGATCAATCATTCCTCTTCACCTCCAAATTCCCAAAGAAGATTTTCTCTTCTCTCATCACGAACAAGATATGCCGCTCCAATCATTGCTACAGACATTAGAACTCCAAGAACAAGTAAAGGTAATGCCCACTCATTTAGCATTAAATCAGCGAGAGCATTTGTTGATGGTTCACTTTCAACCGGATTATCCCAGACTTCGTCAGCACTCAATACTGAAACAAGTATCATCCCGAGTCCAAGAAGACCTATTCTAGTTACTAAGGACATGAATTTCATTCAAAGTCCTCCTCAAGTATTTGTCTTCTAGTGAGCATTATTCCAAACAGTACAACCAATCCGACACTTGCAAGATAAACAAGAATTTGAATCGCTGCTAAGAATTCGGCACCCAGTAGAATAAAGATTCCAGAAACTGCCATAAAACAGAATATGAGAGATAACATGGAATGGGCAACTCTTTGAGCAAGAATTAATCCTAATGCTCCACCAATAGTAATTGTAGCAAATAGGAAGAACACACCTGCCTCAACAATTGCCCCTACATCCACATCAAGCACTCTCCTTAGCCGCTCTAGCAGCCTTCTTGGCCCTCTTGTCACGTTCTTTGTTAGCACGCTTTGCTAATTCAGAGTCCACTGCTTCTTGGTGAACTGAAGGTAAAACTCTAGTTCTGCTTGCATCAAACCAAAGGTCTTGACGAGAAAATCCGGACATTCCATCGTACTCATTGGTCATGAAGAATGATGTAAAGCCACATGCTTCCATACAAAGTCCACAGAACATACAACGTCCAAGGTCAATTCTGCCTGAAACAATTTGGTCATCAGCAACGAATAATTCTGCAGTCTCGATTTCTTGTTCAGCGCCAGAATCATTCCAACGAACCGTTGCGGTGTTTCCTGACAAATCAAGAACTTCTGCAAATCTCCACTGGTCTGGAGTATCGGAGTGTGCTGTAACATGGTTGAAGTCATCTAAAGTTTCTACAACTTCCTCTATTTGCTTTGCTGCAAATCCCCCAACCTCTAGTTCAGCGCCCATTCCACCATGTTCACCGTCAGCACCATCAAGAACATCTACACGAAGTTCTGTAGTCATGTGGAGACAATCATTTGGACAAGCTGTAACGCACAGTTTACATGCAGTACAAGTTTCCCAAATAACTCCAATTCTTCCATTATAGTTTCCAGGAACGAAAAGCCATGGTTCCATATCTTCTAATCTCTCATATGGATACTGAACTGTTTGTGGTTTCCAAAGGGTCGGGAATAGGTCTGAAGTAACTCTATCTGGGGCGAATTCCTGTTGTGAAATATCGTTAAACTCTGAACTTTTTATAGCCCTTGATGCGGAACCGTCATCCAAAAATTCTGGGTGCGTGGTATTATGATAACCACCAGAAAGCCTCTTTCCAAACAACTTGCCGAATATCGGGAAGGTTCGTAGTGCAGTAATCAAAGTAATCTTAAACGGGTACCAAAATAGGTTTCTAAAATTCGGTTTTGCGTGTGGATGCATTGGCATATTTTTCACCTCACTCCTGCCCCGGGACATATGTTCCCGCAGGCTTGTCTGTGTAGACATGGAACATACGTTCCGTGTTACCGCTCTTATCTTCATCATTTAGCATTAGGAAGAATATCCCTAGCCATATGACAGTGGTAATCGCTGGAATCAAGAATGGAACTCCTAGAGCGTCCCAAGATGTACCGCCATAGGTTCCATCGTCCATTGCTGAAGGATCAAACAGGTATAACCGGTATACTGCTGAAAGAACTAGTTGGAATACTGCTAATGGCAATAGGATTCTCCAGCCAAATTCAAGAATTTGGTCAGTCCTAATTCTTGCCAAAGAGAATCTAGCCCAAACGAATACTAGTAGGAATACTAACCATGCCTTGAGCAATACCACTACTGCACCAGGAATCAAAAGATAAAGGTCGCCAAGAACAGGTATTGAACCAATTAGTCCTTGGAATGGTAAGTGCCAGCCACCGAGGAAGAAGTGTGTGAATAGGAAACAAGCAGCATAAGTCCTGATATATTCAGCCATGAATAACATACCGAATCTCATTCCCCCATATTCTGTCCACCAACCTTCGACAAGTTCGGCTTCAGCCTCAGGCATATCGAAGGGAACACGTTCAACTTCAGCAATCATAGTCAAGAGGAATAAACCTGCACCAAGAGGCATCAGGAAGAGGTTCCATGCGCCTGCTGAATGCTGGAAATGCACACTATCAATAATGTTGAACGTTCCAGAAAGAACGGCAACTGAAAGTAGTGTTAGAAGCAAAGGTATCTCATAGGCAGTTAATTGTGCTGCAGAACGAATTCCACCGATTAGAGTATATTTATTGTTGGAAGACCATCCTGCAAAGAAAACACCAATCGGGGCTATTCCAAAAATTGCGATAGCGTAAAGGATTGATAATTCCGGATTAGTAGCATAAATTCCACTTGAAAGCGGAATGATGCCGAGAATTAGTAGTGTCGAAGAAACGATTAGGAATGGTGAAACTTCAAAAATTAACTTATCTGCTCTTTGAGGTACCATGTGTTCTTTGAGTAGGAACTTCATTCCGTCTGCGACATTTTGGAAGAAACCAGGGAATATTGAGTAACCCATCCATGACCTATTGTTTACTCTGTCAACGGTAGCGAACTTCTCATCACGATTACCGAATTTCTTATTCAACCATTTATTGACCGCGCCAACCGGCTTACCAAGTCCAAATGGAAGCATGTTCCACCATTCGCCCGCAGTGACTCCATTCTCACCGACCCACAACGAACGTAGAGCAGTTGTAGCACCTCTTCTATCATTCATTCTAGCAACTGCTTTCCTCTCAATCCATAGAATCGCGAATTGTGAGAAAAACAACATTAAGAATACAATATTCACGACTGCAAATGTTGCCAGTCCAAATGCTATTTGTCCTGAACTCTCCTCAAGCGGAGTGTCTTCAAGAAGTGGCGGGATGGTCTTATCGACAAGGTCGAAAATTAATCCCCGTAAGTCGTATGCATCATCCATGATATCACCTCAACGGTCGGTCTCCCCGATACATGGATCAAAACTACCCATGATTGCCGGTATGTCTGCCACCTTATATCCAATCATTGTCTTGGCAACGAAAGGAATTGTGATAAACATAGGAGAACGGATTGAAAGTCGATAGGGGTTCTTTCCACGGCCATCTCCTCCTCCCTGGATATAGAATTGTGATGCCCCTCTGGTACATTCATAATTACTAAATCCAGTAGCTCCTTCAGGGGCACGGGTTGGTGCCTTTTGGTAAATCATCTCATCGCCGTTAGCGTAATTGGTGTTCTTTCCGCCTGGAATTTTCTCGATTGCGTCAAGGACCATCCTACATGATTGGCGCATTTCTTCCATCCTTACACGGTATCTATCATAACAGTCAGCGCCCTTGACGGATGTTGGTTTTTCAACTGCTGGCTCCCAATCAACTTCATCGTATACTGAATATGGGTGTGCCCAGCGAACGTCATAATTGACTCCTGCCGCTCGAACGTTAGGCCCTGAAACTCCCGCTTCAACCATTTCCTCAGCGTTAGCATAGCCTACTCCTTGTAATCTAACCAACCAAATTGTTGATTCATCGAGCATCATTTCATATTCGTCGATTCTACGTTCGAACAACTTCACTTTGGCAATCATTCTATCGGCAAATCCTACAGGTATATCGCGCTTGACGCCACCGATTCTTGGATAGTTGTAGTGCATTCTTGAACCACCCAGTTCTTGTAATAAATCGAGGAACATTTCACGATCACGCATGCACCAAGTCATCAAAGTTAGATTTCCGATATCTGGGCCAAAAGCGCCAAGCCACATCAAGTGCGATGCGAGTCTTTGTAGTTCTGCTGAGATTAAACGAATATATTCTGCTCTTTCTGGGACATCTGCTTCTAGAAGGTCTTCAGCAGCATAAATGTATGAATTAGCCCATGTCATTGCGCTGACATAACAAAGTCTGTCACAATAAGGTGTGACTTGAGTGAAATCTCTCGATTCGCATATTTTTTCAACGCCACGATGGATATATCCTAATTCTGCTTCAGTATCGACAACTGTTTCACCATCTACTTTTACTCTCAGAGTCCATAATCCGTGAGTCATCGGGTGTTGAGGCCCCATTGTAATCCACATTTGTGCCATGATATCTCCTCACTTAATACGGCCCTCATCCGCTGGTTTTCGGCCAAAGCCTTGAGCGTCGTCATACATTTCGTTATGATCATGGTATCGAATTTTATGTTGTTTCTGAAGAGGATGGAATCCTTCAGGACTATCGTGAGGGTTTAGGACACGATGCATGTTTTTATGGCCTTCAAATTTAATCCCTACCAAATCCCATGTCTCTTTTTCATTCCAATCTGCACCGCCCCAGATATGCTGAACTGTTGGAACTGTCGGGGAATCGTTATTTTCTAGGGGAATCAATACTTCAAACTCCATAGGAATTAAGCGACCATCTAATTTCTCAGCAACATAAACTGTGTGAGTGTTTGGTAGTTGGTCTGTAATTGGTTGTCTGAGGAAATGATATGCCACTTCCCAGCCTCTTTCTTGTGGCCCTTCGGGGTAATGTGTGCCTGTTACCATTGAACAATAATTCACTCCTAAGTCAAAGCGTAGCCACTTTGCCAAGGCTTGCCAATGTTGAGGAGGTGTGGTGATTCTAACAAAGGCGTATTTCTTAGCATTTGAATGCCTCTCTACAGAAGCAACGACTCCAGAGCCTGAGAAGCGGTCGTTTATTGCCGCTAGACAGTCATTGGCTGCCGCTTCATTTTGCGATAGAGTTACTGTGGTGCCCAAATTATTCATCCCCTACAATTAGCGGCTTCTCGCTTTCTCTTTCGGAACTTGGGGCTCCGCCGATTCTGATAATCTTCTCACGCAATAGTCCAAAACCATCAATCAAAGCTTCTGGTCTTGGCGGACACCCAGGGATATATACATCGACCGGAATAACCGTATCGACTCCTTCGAGGATATTGTAGGATTGGAAGTATGGGCCTCCAGAAATTGCACATTCGCCCATTGCAATGCAGTATTTAGGCTCAGGCATTTGCTCCCACAGACGAACAATCTTATCTGCAAACTTCTTAGAAACTGGACCATTGACTAGCAGTACATCTGACTGTCTTGGAGATGAACGGAAGAGAACTCCAAACCTATCTCCGTCAAAACGAGGAGTTGCAGCTGCAGCCATCTCGATAGCACAGCATTTTATTCCCAAGTGCAATGTAAACAATGACTTTCTACCAGCCCAATTGAAAAATCTTCCAGCAAGAACGCTTAGAAATTGTTTGATTTTTGTTACTTTGAGTGCCTCATCGGTAACACCGCCAACCATTTCAACCAATGCCCTGCTATTGAAAGCAGCAAAATTCTCTCCTGTATCAGCCATTATAACACCTCAAATGTATATTCTTCCTCGCTTTCGGAAAACATACCACACGCCTAATGACATTGTGGCAAAGAATACACTCAGAACGACTAACGCGTTCTTGGCTTTAGCGACTGCACTTTCCCTGGCACTTTCTGCTAGGTCTTGTGCTGTAGCATCCGATGCAACCATTCCTCCAAGAACCAAGAACATGAAAGCAACATCGAAGACTAAGAAAATAATCGCATACCAATAATATTGGAAGTGAAATTGTATCATTGCGTCGCCTACAGGCTCACTGCCACATTCGAAGGTCGTCAATCTTCTTGGATACAGGCTGTGGTCCTTCTCATAGCCTTCCAAAAGGTACGACCTTGTGATGTGAGGGCGGGCTGGATCTACACGTGGTCTAACCACCCAAGTTATGATGAAATTAGTTAGCGGCATTAGTATGCCAACAACCGTCAAAAAGCCAATAGAAAGGTACGAACTAGGTACCGATTCGAGTCCGGACATTTTTTCACCCAATGCAAAGCATACGCTCAGCATTCTTTCCAATAATTACCCCTCAATAAGGGTTGCCAAATTATACAGCTTTTTTAAGTTGTAATTTTAACGGTTTTTCCTGTGAAAATCGATGATAAAATCATGCTGATTTACCGAACCAAACGGTCCAAGATACATTCATTGATTTCTGAGCCATAGACCATATCTTGTAATATGGCAAGAAGAATAGCCAAGCGACAAAGGCATAGAATAAATACAATATCGGAGTTGAAAGAACAGCAGGTAGCAAGAGAATTACCGGAATCATCAGCAATGCGCCAACAAAGAAAGTAACCGCTGTTAACACTGGGAATACTAGGATGGAAAGGATGAACCAAACCAAAGGAGCCTTACCAGATATTTTTGTTTGGTGCATAGTTTGATTTTCTAATTGTCTGACCATACCGATAAATTTGAATCCCCAATAAATATTGAATAATGGAATTATGAAGAATAATAGGTTCTTCGCACCGCCTGGGCCAATATTGGCATGCCTTTTCAATTCGCTTCCCCACATGTACAAGATTATTACTGGATACAGTCCTAAAGTTAGGGGAATAAAGAGTAACCACTGCTTAATTGAAGAACGATGAGGTACAGGATTCAAGCCAAATGCATTTTGGGATTTGAAACCATTTGTTTTTGCATTGGAAATTATATCTGCGTAAATCAATTGTCTTTTAGCCCTAGATTTGGCATCCATCTCTCTTAGTGTTGGTCTTGCCCCTTGATAGATTACTCCGAGGAATACCATCGCAATTAGAACGTACATACCTGATTTGATATGCTCTTGTTGGATACCTAAGCCGAACGCCCCTGCATAAGGCTCACCTAGTACTGAAAATTCGATGTTTTCTCTATCGATAACTCCTGTTTCAATCGGCTGGACCGAAAGGGTGAAAGTGAAATTATCTTCAACTTCTGCATCGAATGATGGCCTTACGTTTACTTCAAGCCCTATCGATTCTCCTACATCCAACCAACAAGTGAGCCCCTCTGAATTAGAAGTACATGTGCCATTGGACTCTTGAATAGATACTGACCAGCCCCTCAATCCTTCAGGGTCTAGGACTATGAATTGTGTTCTAACATTGCCTTCATTTATTACATCAACATTTATTGTCTCTTTATCAGGATACTCAAGATAATGATGTAATTCGACATCAGACTGGAATTGGATATTGTAAATCGTCTGCACTTCTAAACTTAGAGATGTGAAACCTCTACGGTCGGCAGAATTTGATTCGCTTGTAACTACAATCTCTAAAGCCCCTCCATCTCCTGTTACTGCGCCCGGGTTAACTTTAATTTTGAGTTGAAATAGTATCTTGAAAGTTCTAACTTCTAATTCGGGCATCCCTAACTCTTCTTTTTCAAACTCTAAACCTTGTTCAGAATAAGAATGGAACGGTTCTCCTTGTTCATCAAGTTGATAGGAATCAGTAGTGTAATTCCAAAGACCATATCCTGATAAAATCTTGAATTTACCATCTATGTCAACGACTTCTCCATCTAAAATTAGCTGACGTGTCGCCAAACCTTCTAATCCGTTAATATCGAATACGGCATTATCATAATTCTCATCACCTGTATTCTCCACCCATAGATCAAAGATTACCTCTCCTTCTGGGGGTAAAACAATCGATGTTACTCGGTTATCAATAGAGACTCCTGGTGTATTTTTATCAAAGCGAAGGTCCATTGAATAATTGACATCTGAACGTACTGCTCTGAATTTCTCCAAACGCTTGTTATCTGGCAATCCATCGAAGTTATTGTCAGCAGTATTTGAGTCACCGAGGTTTGTTATTTCGACATCTACATCAGTAAATTCCCAGTTCTCTGTACCAACTTTTACTCTAACATTGAGAGTGATTGTCTTTGAATCCATAGCTCCAATATCAAACTGTGATTGTTGATTGCCTGATTCATCCATGAACCAAGTTTCCCAATTTTCTGTATTTCTTTTGGTATAGAATCTAAAAGTATCTTCATTATTTCCTAAGTTCTCTACTGTAATTGGGAATAACAAGATTGTATTTGAACGACCTGTTTGGTTTTCGCCTCTTTCGACATCCATGCCATGTGTTTCTTTGACGGTTACTGAAAGGACCTTTGTTTGATATGCTTGCCCGCCGCCATTTGGCAGTACTGAGAAAGTCAAGTCTGTGCTTTCAGTGGCCAATGCATCTTCAGGCACTGAAACTGTAAAATATACGTCTGCAGATTTACTAGAACCGTGCCTTGAACCTACACTTACAGTTGACTTATCCAAACTGATACTCCATCCTGAAGGAGGTGAAGAAACTGTGACACGTAAAGTGTCCTCTCCATTACCTAAATTAGTAATTGTAACCTTTGACGATTGGTTTTCACCCGGTTCAATAGGCCCTATGTTTGGCGTCTGCAAACTCAGTGAAGCACCGTAACTTTGACCTAGAACTACAGTAAACTGTTTGATGCATTTTAGCGTACCTCCATCTTTAGCCTGAACGGTAATCTGTGTCTCAGAACCTGCACTTCGTGAATCATCCGGCTGTACCTCTAAATCAAAGGATTTAGTACCTGAACCACTATTGTAAGCTAATAATCCACTAGAAGGGCCGTCGAAGGAAACCCATTTGTTATTACCCGTACCAGGGTCTCCAGATACGGACATACTAACAGTCCAATCGCTATTTCCTTCGTTGCTTAGAGTAGCGGTTAAAGTACCAATATCATCAGGCTGAAGGTTAAGTGTAGTCTTAGAAAGAGTCATAGAACATTCCTTCAATACAGGAACTTCTAACTCCATTTCCACTGTATCAGTAGCATTTTGAGCAGGGTTAGAACCCGATACCGTGCCTGTAACTTCCCAGCAGTAGTCATTTGCTTGCTGCCCTTCAGGAACTTCGACCTCTACTGTGATTTGCTCGGTTTCCTCTGGGTCGAGAGTAACTTGTGAGTCGCTAAGTGTTACAGTTAGATCTTGAGGATTATTACAGCCAGAATCTGTCACTTCCTCTATGACTAGGTCAATTGATGATTGCTGGCCATTCTCTTGACCTGTGTTTTCAACGGTAATGAAGTAAGTGACCATATCGGTTCCCGCCCCAAGCACTTTTTTCTGGGTATTTCTTTCTTCTACATTATCGAAATAAAGGTCAACGCCGAACAGAGTACTACCTGAACCATCCCCAGCAGTTGTGGTGACCGTCTCAGTGGAAGGTTCTGGAATCTCTGCACCTGGCGCTCCTATAACTGCTGTAATTGTTGCAGTAACCGTAGTATCACAGCCACTACCCTCGGGGTCGACAGTTTGAGCAAGTGTTACATTCATTGTAGTTTCTTCAGAAGAACCCGATTCAATCTGCCCTGGAATTTGACCAATGGTAGTAGTATATCCATTACAATCTTCACCTGGCTCATTTTGAGCCTGTAGATTTACAGTGACCGGATCTGAGCCAGTATTGAAAATTACAACTGTATATTCGCCAGATTCGCCCGGATTAACTTCCATTGAATTTGGCGATACATTCAGGCTGATGCTTCCGTCTGCTGCAACAGTTGGCGCCATTAGAGGTAAGACTGAGAACATCATTAGAATTACGAGAAATATAGCGCCACGATGCGCTGAAAGGTGGGTGTTTTCTCGGGGGTTCATGAACCCCCGTGGAAGACTTAGTATCAAAAGTCTATCCTTTGTTGTTCACGAGAAAATCAGGAAAATTTAGTCAATCTTGAATGAAATCAGAGGTTGGGCCCGAGCAGCTAACACACTTCTCGAGGTCAGAAATACTACATGTTTCATGCCCATCTCCGTGATATCTTGCACCACAAGCCGGACAACCTAGTACAGCCCCTTCAATTGGATTGCGACAAGACCAACAAATAGGCGGTGGAGATTTACTCTCCTCGTTCATCACTTCTGAAACTACTGCTGAATCTGCCGATGGAGGAGAGACTATCGGCATTACAGTTGGAAGTGGCGCCACACTAGGAGATATATTTGGCAGATTCTTTGGTAGATTTGCCGGCCTATTGAGGTTCATATTATTGTTTAGATTAGGAAATGGAAGTGGCATTCTATTTGGCTGCTTCTTGGGTTTTAGTAATGCTACACTAAGGCCGATAATGATAAGAAGAACGACCACTAATAGAGAAGATGTGATAATCTTAGCAGTTCCTCCGGTAGAATCCTTTGATTCTCCCGTAGAAGAGACGTTAAACTGAAAACTACTCAATTCTGGGACTTCGGCTGTATTAAACTCAAGTGAGATTGATGAGAATCCTGGCTCATTGGCAGTAACTAGGAAACGTATATTCGCCGATTCCCCTACCTGTAAATCCAATATGTCATCGCCATCAACTTCAATATCCCAATCATCTTCAGACATTATTTCAAGTCGATGATTGAATGGTATATTTCCAGTATTAGTTACAAGAATTTGAATTGATTTTTCTTCATCTGTGTTAAAGGAATTAGAAGACAAACCTTGCCAAGATACCTTTTCTAAACTCGCAATGTAAAGAGAAACCGTCTCTGAAAATTGAGAGCCATTACCACCAAATTGGAGCGTGAATGAGGGTTCGGAATAAGGTTCTGCATCAGACTCGATATCGACAAAGCATGAAAAATTAATCTGTTCATCTTTTTCTAACGACGTAAGGCTGCTGCATTGGACGGATAATTCATCATCTTCTTGAATATTAAGAATCGGAACCCATTCTATGTCCTCTGAATTTCCTAGAACCCAATCAAACTGTAATGTCTGTCCTGCTGGATGGCTGCCTGAACCAGAGTATGTTCCATATCTAGAAGAATCGGAATAAGTTATTCCTGTGAACTCAAGTGTTGGTTTAGCAAAAATTTGAATTTCTAAATCATTCGTCATAGAAAATCTATCGGAGCCATTATCCATATTTACTGTCAATGGACCACTCTTGGAAATTGGCCCGGCATACAAAGATAAAATGTAAACTTTTGATTCGCCAATATCTAAATTAAAAGGCGAGATCCCCTCTGTATTTTGGATTCCTTGAGGAAGTATAAACGAAGGGTATAGCCTAACATCTACATTGCCTTTATTTTCAATAGAATATATCATGACAAAATTTGAGTCTGGAATAATAGTATTAAGCTGCGAATCTAATGTGAACTCCACCAGTTTGAGAGATTCAACCTTGATTGGAATATCTATAAGCCAACTTTTAATCGGTGTTGTCCTAGATAAAATACTCACTGTAACAATTTTCTCGACACCAGAATCTTGGACAATATTTGGTGGTTGGACTGTAATATTCAATGTTGAAAATTGATTGACATCTATCAGACCAGTACTTGTGAACTTACCTTGTGTTTCCCCCTGTGAGAAAAAGGCGTCCCAGCCAATTGGAGATTGAACTTGTAAGTCATATTCCAAGTTGGAATTACCTAGATTTTGAATGTATATTGGGAAAGTTGTAGCGTCTATTGGACTCACTGGTATTTTTTCATAATCGTATTCTACCTGAAGGTTAGCAATTTCAAAAACCTCCATCTCTAAAGTAAACTGACTACTGACCCCATTGTCGGTATCTGTCGCTTGGAGTTGAATCAGATAATCTCCCTTTGCTGGCGTCTCGGGGTGAATTAGTGTGACGCTAAGAACTGTAGATTCTTGGCCTTGAAGGGAAAAGTCAGTAGACGATATACCAACATACCAAGGCACGCTTTCTCCAGTTTCAGAAATAGTGATTCCTTGCTTAGTAATGGTCGCGTTGGTTGGAAGTAAACCGGTATTAACTAAATTAACCTCCCATGAGGTTGAGGTTTGTAGAGGGTCATTCAGTATTTTCACCCTCTGCGGAGAGTTCAGGGATACACCGGGGGTTGTCACTTCAACAATTAGGTCATGACGATTATTATTTTCTAAAGTCTCTTCGATATCGTCATTAGGATCGATAATGAAAGAAATCAGTTTAGAGCCTGCGCTTTCCGGAGTCCATGTCCAGTACAACTCTTTCACGGTTCCTCCACCAATATCCATGTACTTGCTTTCTACTTCTACGCCATCGACTTGCAGAACCACATCAAAGAAATCTGATTTTACATTGCCTGTATTTTCTATTTTTGTAGTGAAATGGACTTCTTCATCTACACTAGGGATTGGAATATCGATATCGTATTGAGATGGCATTACTGCTAAGTCGGGAAGCAAGTCATTAATTCCGTGACCCATCACTGCAAGAGCGAAGGGTTGAGAGCGACTTCCTCCATGATATGTATCTTTGATTTTAACAGTCCATTGGCCTACTATAGCCGAATCGATCAATACGACTTCTACATTGTTGGTATTGTCTGCACTTCCGCCTGTAGTGGAGCGCCCATTTGCAAAATCATTTCCAAGGTAGATATTGCCGTTAGGGTCAATCACTTCAAGGTCAAAATTATTGACCAATTGTTTGTTAGAAAAGGTCGAAGCATATTCGTCGGACCAAGTAAGGACCGCTTTCAATGCATCATTCGCAACATCGATGTCAAAATAATAAGATTTAGAATTACCAGTTGCGGATAACAATGACCTATCATCAACCCAGATTCCTTGACCATCTACTGGAGCAAGTGAATTTCTGATATTTATCCTGCCCCACCCCTCATCATTATTTGGAATATTTCGAGTACCCATGTCTTCTGCACCTAGAATAAGTAATGCTTTTACTAGCGCACCTTGAGGAGACTCTCTCAATGCGATTTCTTCAAGGTATTGCCTAATCATCGCTGAGGCCCCTGCTGCATTTGGCGTAGCCATTGAAGTCCCTGTGTATTCAAGATACCAAGTGCTTTCCCAAGATGAACCGCCGGTATCTCCCGCCTCTTGTGCCTTACAAGAACGAACGTATCCGCCTGGAGCTAAAACGTCTGGCTTAATTCTTCCATCATCTACTGGACCTCTTGAAGAACCAGACATAATTGTATCAGGAGCGCCTGAATAACGATTTTGATGCATCCCCACTGTCACAGAGTTCTTAGCCGTACTTGGCGGTCCAATCGTATCTGCATTAGGGCCATCATTTCCTGCTGCGAAAAGAATTGTTAATCCTTCTGCTCCGTTGTAATATCGGTCGTAATAATTTGCCCTATCATCAACATCTTGACTCTCTGAAGTATATTCTCCATATATGTTGTTTCCACCACTTCCCCAAGAATTAGTATGCGTTCTAGCTCCTGCATTATATGCTGAATTTAACAACCCATTTAGTGAAGGAGATTGGAAATTACCAGTATTGTCGTTCTCCATGGCTTGGAAATATAAATCCGCCTCAGGAGCGACTCCAGCATAACCTCCGCGGCTACCATCGCCAAGAACAGTACAAGAAACGTGAGTTCCGTGACCAGACCACTTATCGGCTGTCGAACCGTCATTGATTACGTCATAATTTCCAACGACGCGATTTCCAAAATCACCATGGTCATCATCAAGCCCTGAATCTGCTACCGCTACAGTTTGATTATTTCCATCAAGGTCACTGGTGAAATAAATCTTCATCGTACCGGTTTTCATGTAACTGCCAGCATTATTGTTTTCAATGGTGAATTGAGGGTTATATCTGAGCGAATGAATTGATGGTTGTTGAACTAAAGTAATTAATTGGTCTGTTTTTAATGTCCCTTCATACCTTCCTTCATCCCATCTAATGACATCCTCAAGTGAAAACTCAATGACATCAGCTACATCTTGTTCTAAGGTATTTTGATTTGAATCAGTGAATGATATTGATTGCATAGGACCCAAGTCTCCACGCCATCCTTGAATCCTCATTCGTTGCCCGATTAGAGATTGTTCTCCGCCTTCGAGAAGTAAAACATCCAAGATTTCTTCTTGAACAAGCATTGCTAGAGGCACAGGATGAAAACTGGACACTGAATCTAGGTTTTCGGCTTCAATTAACGCAGACGGTGTTCCTTGAATTATCAAGCCAGAGGGATAGATGAATTCGCGTATCTCTATTCCTTGAATCTCTTCTATTTGTTGGCGAGCATCCAACATATTCACGCTGTTAGAAATCAAAAGAAGAGATAGATCGTTTCGTGCTTGCATCCAATCTAGAGGTACGGGCCTACTCAGAGTAAGTCCTGAATCATCATAGATTCCTAAAGTAGTTCCAGCAATAACGTTCCGATGTTCCAATTCTACACTCTCATCGAGAATGCCTTTGGCATCGTTATAGACTCCTTCTTCAAGGTCAAATTGAACCCATTCTACTTGCCCATAATCACTTTCAGTTTCAAGAAAACTATCTTCAGGCATCAATATAGAAGATATGCTCTGCAAAACGAATAATGCTACCAAGAGAATCGCTCCCCTGCCAGCGCGTATGCTTTGCATGTTTTCTTCCCCAACCCGCCCCGCTTTATTGGTTCGGGTCATTTGGGTCTTAATTTAGGTACTAATCTCTATCCTTGAACTCTTCCCAAGCCCATTCACCAACTTCATGAGTTTGGATAATTCTGTTAACTTCACCGCTGTAATCAGTCCACTGCATTTCAATAGCAATAACGTATAAATCCCAAACGGTATAACCCAAAATTTGCATTTCTAAATCATCGCCTGCTACAGAGGAATGGGAAGAAACTGATTCTACATCGATACTCATCATATCTATGACCTCCCCCTCTAGTGATTGAAATTTGACAGTCATAGAAACATCGGTGATATCCCTGCTTCCAGTATTGTGAATTTCAGACATTACAATATGCCCACCTCTTTGAATATACAATGTCTCGACTGTGACTGAGTCTCTTGGAATAACCCAGTACCAACCACTGAGTAACGCTCCTATCAATAGAAGAAGAATTACTCCAGCCATAGCCACTCTGTTTGGAGTTACTTCCCTTCGGATATCTTGAACTAACCTTGCAGCATCCTTTGAAGCCTCTAAAATAGCTAATTCTTCCTGTGACATAACACTCGATTGTATCGAGTCTTCATGGACGAGCATATCCCCTTCTTCAGAGAAAATAATATCATCTTGACCAATCATTTTTTCACCCCAACATAGCCAGAGTACTGGCAATCATAGACGTCATCGGTTCGACAAGTAAGACGTGTCTTGTTTCAACTGCTCCACCAGTTAATGTCCCGATAACTGACAAATCGGATACAACTCCATTGATTCCTAAAGATGAAGCTGTTGGTAAAGGACCAGTCATCTGTGTATCAAGCATCACTGCTCTACCATCGAATTCTCTATCTCCAAAAATATCGACATAATATCCAGGTTGTGTTGTCACTTGAGCACTGGCTACAATTCTACCTTCAGTAATATCATCAAGAATAATAACGGGATATTCATATGGTCCTCTGTGTACATGAATAGTAGCCGATTTCAAATCTTGTCCTATCAATTCTACCCTATTGACCATCATTCCTGGCATAGCTGGCATATTGGTTTGTTTCATGTACAAACTTTCAACGCCATCACCTGAGGAAGCCATTCTTACCCCCCAATCTTCAGTAGTTTCTACCTTGAATGTCGAGGGCAGTCCTTGGGCTATCATCAAAATATCACCACGATAATCAACCGCTCTTCCGGCTGCTTCCAAGTATAAGTCCATATTTTCGGCATTAGAAGTATAATCTAAGGTCATCATCCCTTGGAAAGAAGTATCTTCTCTAATATTGAAGTTACCATCTGGCACTGCACTGAGGCTCATTATACCTGGTAGATTACGCATAAATACTGTTGCTGGCCACCAAAATCCATCAACAAATCTCAATTGTTGAATCATTAGTTTATCTATCGATATTTTATCTTCTGCCATATAATTCTCAGGAACTGCCAAATCAATAATGAAAATATCACCAATGGTTGCTGAGAAATCCATTGATTGCGGGACTTCGTCAATCAATGTTTCAACTCTAGTATTCTCAATTCTATCTATGAATATTGCATGGACTGAATCTAATTTAGATCCTAAGTCATAATCCATGTTAACTGTAAATCGAGGAACTGTAAGGTTATCTTGAGTGAAAAATACTGCATTAGCGCTAACATCATTAGGCTTGGTGGTATCTAAACCATTGATTACTAAATCCATATCTCTACCTTCAATTCCATTAACTTCGATAGTTAATTGTTCACGGAGAGGTTTCCATTGTGACATGTACATATCGATTTCATAAGTTGGGATTTCTCCAACCATGCGGAAATCATAGTCTATGGTTATTTGTCCGGCGGGTAATTGGGGTAGCCAAATTCGATTATGCCAAGAGCGTTTAAAGTTCCATGTAATGCCTAAATTTTCTAGTTGAGTGATATTCAAAGTCTTCATCTCAAAATCATAAATAACGCCATCTTCAAGGGCATCTAATAAATCACCAAACTGAGTAATGTTTGCCTCCTGAAGAGCATTGTCTATCGCTTCCCGTTCATTTGAGTCTACCTTGTAATCAGTCAATGCTGCATCGACAATTGCCTTGGTCGATTGAGTATAAGTTGGCATTCTAGAGAGATTAAATTCTAACTTAGAAGCCTCAAAAACGTTCATCGAAATTCCATGAGCCCAATCAGGGTTATCATCAAAGTTATTCCCTTTCTTCACATCCACGCTTAAGTTGAAAGATTCGCCTGTTAGTAAGTCAACTCCTATTGCAAAGTCTTCTTCATCACCTTCGCTACCAACTAAATCCTTGGTAAAATCATAAATTACATCATTAACAGTGGAGCCAAAGTCAACTAAGTCTCCCAAGAAGAAGGACAATGCTTCAACGCCTTCCCCTTCATCAAAGTTCGGCAACTCTATGCCAGTTGAATCTACTCCGCTCGGGAATGCAAGTGTTATGTTCGAGGGAAGTGGGTCAAGAGCAATACGGCCATTCATACCAATGAAATCGTCTTCATAATTGGAAATATCTTCTAGCAAAATTCGGAATGGGGATGATTGTGTTCTAATCATTTCAATCTCAGAATTACCTTCGGGCCCAGTAGCATTCGGTACTTGTGGAGAAAATCTCTTCAAACTCAGGACATCAGAAATCTGTAGACTCATACATGCTTCGGCATTATCTTGGTCGACCCAGAATCTGAAATGGTCACCGTCCATAGTGACCGGGTTGGTCGCATTGGAAAGTTGTATTTGGATTGAATCTAGGGCTTGGTTTGCAGAATACCCAATGGTATCTCCAAGTATTAATCCAAAGTTGGTTGGGAGTCCATTCAATTTTATTGCATTTTGCTGGCTTGGGCTCTTACCTCCATAGGTTATTGACTCGATTGTGGCACTTGCCTCATAGGTCAAATCTTCAGAGGTTTGAATAATTTTAAGATAGGATGGACGATTAGAAAATAATGCTGACTGGGTAATTGCAGAAGTTAAATCCGTGCCTTCGTGTTTGATATGGCCCATCAAAAGAGGACCTCCATTATCTCCCTCAACTACTATCTGTCGAATATTTATATCAGGGTTGTAAGAATAAGTTACATCAGAAATACCAGCAACTCTCATACTAATAGCAACTGGAACAAGCGGCTCTACTGGGCCCTGTCTTCCATCGATTAAGTCTATGGACGAATCCTGTGAAATCAAAATGTGATCTGTTTCAGGAATCCAAGGATGGTCATTACTGGAGAATGCGAAAGATATGCTGTCGATTTCTTGTGATGTACGCGGAGTGCCGCCAATATTTGATTTGACTTGATTGAAACAATGTAATTCCAAAACTCCTCCTGATGAACCTGCTGTACTAATAATCGAGTCAGGTAAGGTATTGACTATTTCTCCAATATCCAATACAACTTCAATAACTGATAATAAAGCATTATCTAAAATTTGAGCAAGTGAATTTAGATTCGGATTATCGAAGTTAACTCTATCGATACCTGTAGGGGAAACAAGGAAACTACCTTCGATAACTATCACTTCGGGGACTTGCTCGATCTCGATAAACAATGATGAAGCATCGGTATTATATCCTCCACGTTTGAAGGTTGATTTATATTCAAGGCGGTCTATTTTTTCTGTACCCGCGATTAAAATCAAGGTATTGGGTGCTTCGGTAGGGTTGACTGGTAAAGTAGGGTCGTCGATATTACCAGTATTATCTCCAGAGAAATTCTTAATCCCAATAATCCAAGAAAGTCTTGAAGGTATTTCTCCCGGTAAATTAGAGGAGCCTGGAGCCTCGCCTAACATAGTGAATATAGAATTAATTTCTTCAGGCGGCATATTGCCTGCGGGAAGGCCGTGAATCCATGCTCGTGCATCGGTTATATTGCCAAATTCAGAATCTCCTTCATTGACATTTGAACGGTCTTCAAAGTAATGAAGATATACATCTGCGCCAATATCTGAGTAAATCTCAATTGTGTCGAAGGTGTTTTCTCCAAGGTTATCATTTCGAATTGTTATGTCAACTTCTGAAGGAAGGGTTGTTTCACCTACTTCAGGGTGGAATCCTGCATCAAGGTAACTCATTTCTAAGACCGGAGCTGCTGAGCCACCTCCATCACCATCAAAGCGAATAAAACCTACACCAATTCCAAATCCACATTTATGTTCATCGCTTTCAGCGATATTATCTGCAATCGGGTCGAAAAATCCAGGATCTTCACAATCAGTCTGTTTCCTATTGTTGTTTGGGTTTGGGTCATCAGGATTTGATATTTGAACAGAATATGGAGCAGAAATCGATGTTAATGCAAGGTCAGAAGAGTTCAAAGAATTAATCAAGGTTGAAAGTAGTAAATTGCCGATATTCTGTGCAGATACGTCGAATTCTATTTTTTCTATACCAATTCCTAAAGTAAATCTATACGGGGGTTGGGTAAATTTAGTATCAACAACTATACCATATGATTCGGAATCATCCAGAGTTATATCAAAAGCAAGTCCTTTCATCAAACTTACTTCTAAATGTTCTAAGGAATCCCAAATTGGGTCTGATAGATCGACTGCCTCAACCTTCCATTGGAATGTCGGTTTAATCCAGAGTTTATCGATTACAGGTAAAAGGCCAGTAACTGGGTCAGGGCTAGTTTCAACACCAAATCCTTCACCTGGAGTGAGTATATCCTCAATGGTTAAAGCAACTATTAAGTCATCAGAACCATCGCCATCGATATCAATGAAATTTTCAAAACAGCAGTTTAATGCACCATCCACAACTAAATCTCCAGTAAAGGTCCCTCGCTCCCAAGCCTCATATGATGGACCGTTATTTCTCGAAGTGAAATTAACATAAACTGCATATGTATTAATTCCAATAGCAAGGATATTTCCATCTCCCAAGGCAGCAGTTGAAAATAAAGTGTCAAACAGATTGTCCGGGAAACCTTCAGGTTGTGTAGAACTATCCATCAAAAATTCATACGGCCTAGGATGGTCTACCTCATATGGGCTTGAATCGCGCATTGATACATTATCAAGAAATGTATTGGCTACCGTGAGAGGGTCATCATTTCCAACAGGCCTTGCAGCAGCATCGACAGCACTCAATGCACTTTCAGCACTGCTGACTGCGATTTCGGCCTCGCCGTTTTCTGTTCTCATAGATAGAGTATCCATTAAAGCGTCCAACACTTCAAAGTCATCTCTAGAGATTGAAGTATCGGCTGAAACAGGTTGTGCTACTGAAATAAACATCAGTAAAACAAGGAAAATTGCGCTCTTGCGAGTGTCACCAGTCTGAGGCAGACCTGCCCTAATCAGACGTGGCTTACACTCATCCATGCATTGAAGGGGATAATACATCTATGTCAAACCATCCCTTTTATGTCTACAAAAAAGGCAAAAAACCACGATTTGTGGTGCTGTCAAGAAAAGTCCAAGCCGAAATCTGAATTACACGCAGGGCATGCAACTACGGCTTGAGGCACCCCTTTAGGAACCCTAATTCTAAATTCATGTTGACATTCTGGACAATTAATTTGCCTACTATCATCAATCACTTTAGATACTTCTAAAGATTTAGTTGAATCGGATTTTTTAATTTGAGATTTCACAGATTGAGGTAGTTCAATACCTCCACTGTTAACCTTAGCCTCAATAACAGGTTGTGATTCATCGCTAACTCTTGATTCGATAATCGACTCTGTTTCATCTTCTGCAAACATCTCTAACGCTGCATCAGCAGCTGCTTGACTACCTTGGCTTATTTGCTGATTCATTGGTTGTGAAGCAAATGTTCGTGGAGCAAAACCTGCATTCGGGTCTTGCGCTTGTGGAGCAAAACCTGCATTTGGGTCTTGAGTTTGTGCCCCATAGATCGATTC
>Ga0315315_10001128_pt1 | contig 24299 bp, 19 predicted proteins | sample M140m3416metaG_FD_203699 | JGI IMG/M metagenome (GOLD analysis project Ga0315315, IMG submission 203699) | Ammonia-oxidizing marine archaeal communities from Monterey Bay, California, United States - M1 40m 3416 | ecosystem: Environmental > Aquatic > Marine > Intertidal zone | place: USA...
TAGAAACAGCCGTTGCAGTATTGGATAATATAACGCCACAGTTAAGGAATAATATTATTGATAGAGGTTTTGAATTCTTAGAAAAATTAAATTCGCTCTCAGAAGAATTACCAGGTTTCATCACTAAGGTACAAGGTACTGGTTTGTTGTTGAGTGCTGAACTAGATCCAAATCGATTTACAGTTGTCGGCCCAGGCCTAGTTGAAGAATGGTGCCGACGTCACGGTTTAGGTATAATTCATGGAGGTCATAACGCTATTCGATTTACGCCCCATTTTGGTTTAACTTCAGAAGAAATAGATTTAATAATTACAATTATTAAAGATACTTTAATTCACTTTTCCAAACTAGATACTGTTGAACCAATATTAGCTTAAGTGGTAAAATGACCATAGAAGTTAGTATAAACGGAAATAAAGATTTTTTTTATATTGCATTAGAAGATAGGCTTGTCAGAGCAGGAGTTTCAATAGTTGATATCCCATCTCATAAAACAATAAAAATTGGAATAGACATTGATGATGATTCAGATATTATGATAGTTCCTGGATCAACTACCAATACTAGACCTAGAGTTATAATTTCAATATACGATTTATTGATACCGAACGGTAAAAATAAATGGGGATCAAATATAATTTATGAGTGGCTGGAGTATGTTAAAAATGATAATCAACCACCTTTCAATACTGACGAAGCTCATTACTGGGTTAACATAAGAGATGCAGTTGAAGCAATAGTTATGTTACTACTGTCTGACACATTTAATGACATTAATGGCCATTTACACCTATGTGGAAGACGAGCATGGTTTAATGACTCTGTTTTTGAAGAATTAGAGATGTTATGGTTAAGGTATACTAATACAATTAATTATTCTCATACTGTAGAATCATTATCTAGGATACCTAATCCAGTAAAAGAAAACAGAATAAATAATAGATTAAGGCCAGACTTAGCCTTTTTGAATAAAGTGATGTTAAGGGCGGGGGGTAATGGCTGGCATCCCCCCACGCCTTTGCGCACAGGACTCATGGAATTGCTCGCACAAAACCTTTGAATCCATTCTGAACTATTTTTTAATTAAGAAATAATTAACGAGAATTCTTGTCGTTTTGTACTTGTAGGCGTACTGCTTGTGCAGCTCCTTTCGCCTCTTGCATAGCCTTTCTTACACGTGTTCCTGCGGCGGAATTTCCACCATCGTGCTTTCCAGCATCAGTCATTACTGCAGTCAATTCATCAATCATTCCTTGTACCATATCGCTAACGGACATGACCCTTCGCACCATAGAGGCATTATTAGCCATTACTGTTGGGTTGTAATCTAATTTTTGACATTATCTGAATAAATCGGCACCTAAAATCGGCAATATTAAGCTCGCATCTCCTTCAATAACTACTTGTGGGGCCTCCGGTCTAATTTTGCCCCAAGAAACCGCTTCTCTTAGCCTTGCTCCGGATAAAGAACCATCATATTCCGATGCTGTAGTAATCCCTACGGCCGAATCTAAGCCTCCTCTATACTGATTCCACCAAATGACATGATGTTTGGATATTCCTCCACCAACCATTAGTGCATGACTTTCTTTTGCTGTCCAGGTCAGATCAGAAAGAACCTGCTCATCAGCTAAAAAATCAATCATAAAATTAGGATTTTTCTGTCTATGCATAAATAATTGTGCTCCAATAGCACCATCAGATAATCCAGGAATAACTATTGGGATCTTATTCTTTGCAGCCCAATATAATAATGAATTTTCATCAGTTATTCTTTTACCTATTGCCCAACAAAGCTCAACAGATCCAAATCCTAACCATGGATTATCTGGATTTTCTTTCTTTCTCTCCTCCTCTATTTCATCTAACCATGGAATTAATATATTTTCTAGGATTTCTCCATAACACTCATTCGGAATAATGACACTACCTAATCTATTGAGTCCTTCATCTCCTAACGCAATATCATCCAAATTAAAATCACCGTGAAAATAATTTTCATATGTTCTTGCAATATCGTGATCTAAAGTTCCACAGGTCGTAATTATCACATTAAAATTTTTATTTTTTATTGCTTCTAGAAAAAAACCCCTAGTTCCAGTGGCACATAAACAAGCCGGGAAAGACAACCAATTTAGTATGCCCTCATCATTTGATTTCAACATAGAATTTCTCAGTATGTCTCTCCCTTTTGCTAATTTACTAGCCGTAAATCCTCCAGCATCTTTCATTTGATCAATTAGTGAAGAAACATCATTCACTTTTGTAAAGTCATAATCTTTAACGGGGACATCAAAATCATCCTTGCTATATTTAGGCACGATTAGACCGACTAGACATCATAACTTCAATCCGTCGCATTTTCAATTTGATAAATCCTATCTCTAATTGAGGCCGCCCTTTCAAAATCCAATCTTTCTGCAGCCTGGTGCATCTCTTTTCTTAATTTCATGATTAAAATGTCTTGTTCAATTCCTATTTCATTAATTTTAGTATTTTCTTTTACCAAATCATCCGGTTGTGATATATTATCAAGAACCGAATCCGACGAATTCCATAATCCTGCACCCAGATTAAATTTCTTGGTTAGTTTGTCTACGCCTTTCTTTCTTGATGTCTTTTTTACTAATCTCTTTCCTCCTTTTTCTCCCTTTCCTGCTAACCCAGAAACTAAATCTTCAACTTCTATTCCCATGGTTGGTATAGTTTTCGTAATTGTTTTTGGAATAATATTATTTTTTTCATTGTATTTTATTTGTCGATTTCTTCTAGAAATAGTTTGATTGATTGCTGCTTTCATCGATGGTGAAATAGCATCTGCATACAGAATTACGAATCCATTTTCGTTTCTAGATGCCCTTCCAATTGTTTGTAAGAGTGATCTTTCATTTCTTAGGAAGCCCTGTTTATCTGCATCAAAAATTGCAACTAGTGATACTTCTGGTATGTCTAAACCTTCTCTTAGTAAATTAATTCCTACAATTACATCAATATGACCAATCCTTAATGCTTTTATTATTTCTGTTCTTTCTAAAGTATCTATTTCACTATGCAGGTAATGTGCTTTTATGCCCATTTTTTGAAGGTACTCTGAAACCTCTTCAGCAAATTTTATTGTTAAAACTGTAACCAAAACTCGCTCATTAGCATTAATTCTATCATTAATTAAACTTAACAAATCTTGTACCTGTCCTTCTGTAGGCCTTACTTCTATTCTAGGATCTAATAATCCAGTAGGTCTTATTTCCATTTTAGCTATTTGATCAACATCTTCTAACAGTTCTTCCATTGTTTGTTTAACCTTGGGTTTTTTTAGATCTGCATTACCTCCGCCTCCATTACTTCTTACATGTAGTAATCCATCTGGTATTTTTTGTTTGTTTATCTCTGCTAAATGCCTTAATTCTCTTTCCCCTGGTGTAGCACTAACATAGAGCATCTTTGGAATTAATTCTTGAAATTCTTCAATCTTCAGTGGTCTATTGTCGAAGGCAGAGGGTAGTCTAAAACCATGATCAACAAGATTCTTCTTTCTTGAAAAATCACCTCCAAACATACCTCCTACTTGTGGTAGTGTAACATGCGATTCATCCATGATTACTAGATAATTTTCTGCTCCTCCATGAAATTTTTCAGCATTTTTCGCAAAGAAATCCAAGAGACAGTATGCTCTTTGGCCAGGCTTTCTACCATCAAAGTGAAGAGAATAATTTTCAACCCCTTTACATGAACCAATTTCTGATAACATCTCTAAATCAAACAATGTACGCTGTTCAATGCGATGACTTTCTAATTCCATATTTTTAGAATCAAAAAATTTTTTCCTATTTTCCATTTCCTCTTCAATATCCTTCAATGCTTCTGTGAATTTTTCTTCATCTGTCATGTAGAATTCTCTTGGATGAATCCATGCTTCTTCAATTTCATCTAATTTTTCCCATGATACAGATTCGCAAACTTGTATGCTATCTATGCCTTCCCAATTGAATTTAATACGTAATGGATCATCTCTACTAGGCATCCAAATATCTAGTACTTCACCGCGTAACCTTATGTCTCCTCTCAAAATTTCGCCCTTTATTCTCCGATATTGTAAGTTCACTAACTCATGTACTATTTCTCTAGGAGTACAAATTTGTCCAACATGTATTCTTAGATGATTTTGCTCAAATACTTCCGGGGGGTTTAAACCATAAATTATTGATACAGATCCCACAGCAATTACATCCGGCCTAGAAACAAGTGATGCCACTGTGGAAAATCTTTCTTGTTCAATTCTTTCATTCATCTGTAACTCTTTATCAATAAATAAATCTCTACCTGGAATATATGCTTCAGGTTGATAATAATCATAATAACTTACAAAATACTCAACTGCATTTTGAGGAAATAAATCGGACATCTCTTGCCATAATTGTCTAGCTAACGTTTTATTATGAGACAAAATAAGAGTCGGTATTTGTAATCTTTTAATTATATTTGCCATTGCAAATGTTTTACCAGAACCCGTAACTCCTACTAAAATACATCTTTCTTTCCCAGCATCTATTTGTTCGACTAATGTATCTATGGCCTTCTGTTGGTCTCCAGCTGTACTATATTCTGAATCAAGAATGAACATATTACACACCACTAGCCCATTTTTCCACAGTTGAAGGGTCAGTCATCATTATCGCAGCTAGTAGAACCCATCCGGTTAACATCGAAACCCGGAACAGAGTCGTTTGGAAGTCAGGCAATCTATCTCTGTACAAGACAACTCCAATATTCAGAATACACATTACTCCTGCTGCAATTAGAAACCAGATCTCATCTGCTGGGTTCGAGATAGCGAAGCATGCAAACCAGAGAAGCGTCAGTTGTATTGATGTCCTCGTAGTTAGCTTCTCACCAAATCTAGAAGGAAATGAGTGAATTCCATTCTTGATATCGCTTTCTATATCCATCCTAGCGTAGTTTATGTCAAAGGCGGTTATCCATAAGGCTACTCCCAATGAAATGAAGAAGACTTCTGGGTACCAGAAGAATTCTCCATGTCCATGGCTGTATATGTCTTGTACTCCTGTAATCGTATCCCATCCGTGCAAGTCAGCGGTGACAGCAACCCAAGCAGCTGCTGGAGCAAGTCCCAAGCAAAGCCCAAGCCAGAAGTGGCAGAGCCACGTGTAACGCTTGGTAAATGGGTATATTACGAATACAAGAACCGGTAGCCAAGACATTTTCAAGGCGACTTCATTGAGCTGCCAAGCCCCGAAAAGAAGCATCCCAAGAAAGATTACTGAGAGGCTCCATGCAGTCCTGATTGTCATAGTCCCAGAAGCCAGATGACGGCTTTCAGTACGAGGATTAGACGCATCTATGTCTCTGTCAATTATTCTATTTAATGACATTGCCAAACCCCTCGCTCCCACCGCTGCAATTAGAATCCAGACAATGTCGACCCCAAATCTATCTGATGAAAGTTCAGACCAGAACTGATTATGGGCTAGGATATAACCAATGAAAACAAATGGTAGTGAAAATAAAGTATGTTCAATTTTTATAAATTCAAGTATTTCTTTAAATCCCATCAATATCCCATTTCCTTCATGATACTCTCAACATTTTCAATTGTTTCTGAATTATGAAGTGTTACTGCGGGCCATCGCCTGACAGGAATATCTCCTTTTTTAGAGGGTATAGGGGCAGTAGCATCCCATGCTAAACGTTTTTTCTCATCATCAAAGTGAATATCTCTTGATACATCAAATCTACAAAATAATTGCCATAATAGTTTTCTTTTCCAATTTTTAGCTCTCAAATCTATATCATCATCAGTTATGAATAGCCATTTTAGATTATTAGATCCTTCTAGACTCCAAATATCTTTACAAATTTTTGAAATTTTCTCTCTCTGTTGCCAAGCTAATTCTTCATTTTCTTCTTCCATACTTTCTTCTGGTTTCGGGCCGCCCTCAATGTTAGTTGTTACAACCATCATATTTGGCCTTAACATTCTTGATTCGGTTACTCCTTCAACTGCCGAAGAAGATATTTCAATGGATTTAGATATATCTGTATTAGTTTTTTTATTTGTTATTTTTTCATCACTTGTAGCATCTATAAGTAATTTAGTATGTATGTTCTCTTCAGGAGAAGCGTGCTCTAATGCATCAGCCACCATCCCCTCTAGAAATACTAAATCGTTGGGAATATCCACATTATTTTCTAAAACATCAAGTAAACACTCTAGATCTTTAACAGGATGATTTGCATCAACACAAATTATTACTTTTAAAAACATCATTTGGCCTGCACCTAATAGACCTAGAGCAGTTTTTCTTGCTTGTCTGGGATAACGTTGTTTGGAAGAAACAATAGCAAGATTATGGAAACCAGTTTCTAGAGGTAAAAATAAATCTATTACATCTCTATGTTGAAATTGAAGTACTGGCCTAAAAGCATCACCTATAGCTTCTCCAAGATAACCATCCTCCATCGGAGGAACCCCAACAATGGTCATTGGAATAATGGGATCTTTTCTATGTGTAATTTTTGTTATGTGCATTACTGGGTATTGATCAGATAATGAATAATGGCCAAAATGATCTCCAAAAGGCCCTTCTAGTCTAGTTTCTCCAGGAATAGTGTAACCTTCAATCACAAAATCACATTCTGCAGGAACCCATAAATCATTAGTCTTACATTTAACAATCTTCAGTCTTTTTTTACCTAATAATCCAGCAAATTCATATTCTGATAAATTGTCAGGTAATGGTGAAATAGCACTGAACATAACTTCTGGCGGTCCTCCTAGACAAATTGCAACCGGCATCTTATCTCCGGACTCTTCAGCATGATCTGCTCCATGTTTATGTGCTTGCCAATGTAATCCAACTTCTTTTGGCCCAAATACCTGACTTCTATACATTCCCATATTATGAATTCCCGTATTTGGGTCTTTAGTAACTACTAATGGTAATGTAATAAATGGCCCTCCATCTAATGGCCAAGTTGTTGGTATTGGTAATTTTGTCATATCTGGATTTTCTATTACTACTTGTTGACAAACTCCTCTTTTTATTTTCTTAGGAGCCATAGACATCCCTTCTAAGGCTAAATTTATCCCTTTCCATGGTGCTCTTAGTATTGCACCAATATCTGGTTTCATTAGTGCTACCATCCTATCTCCTATTTCTCTTGGTTTTGTAACTCCTAGTGCCATATTTGTTCTTTCTCTAGTACCGTATAAATTCATTGCAAGTGGAAATCTACTAATGGTGCCGTCTGAAAGTCTTGGTTGATCAAATATCACTGCAGGGCCTTCTCTTTTCACCAAGTAATCAGCAATACAACCTGCTTCAAACTTTAAATCAACTGGGCTGCTTATTCTGAGAAGCTCGCCTTTGTCCTCTAATGCGCGGACATACTCAGTCAAATTACCCCACTTCATATACCTTCGAAGCTCTCTAAGAATGATGAAGGTTCGCTTTTCATCATACACTTCTGACCGAGAGATTCTTTGATACTAACCTACTCGCATGACCATGGTGAGCGGCAGTACGATGTACGATGTCTTAGTGATTGGTGCTGGACCTGGTGGCGGAAATGCTGCATTACATAGTGCAAGAGCCGGCCTTTCTACAATCTTAATAGAAGACCATGATGAGATAGGAACTCCTGTTCACTGTGGAGAATGTATATCTGATGTCGCTTGTGCTAATTTAGAACTAGAACTACCTCCTCATGTGATAAGTAAACGAGTACATGGTATTCGTGTAATTTTTCCAGACGGTACTGAGAAAAAATTAACGGAGGAAGGATATGTATTGGAAAAGCACTTATTTGAACGTTGGATTTGTGATGAAGCAGTTTCAAAAGGAGCAGAATTATGCCTAGGTCATAAAGTAAATTCTATGGAAAAAATGTATGATGGAGAAAAATTTATTGGATGGAGATGCAATGGAAAAGGCGACAAATTTCCTATTGAAGCGAAAGTAGTTATTGATGCATCTGGCGTTTCTGGAGTATCTTCAAAAATATTGGAATTAAATCCTCGTCCACATGTCATTGCAGGTATGCAATATGAAATGTTAGAAGTCCCTACTGACGACTATCTTGATTTTTATATTTGGCCAAAATATGTTGAAAAGGGATATGTTTGGATGATTCCAAAAAGTGATGGAAGAGCAAATGTCGGGTTAGTTACCGAAAATAAGTCCCAAACAAAAAAATCACTTGATGATTTTATTAAAGACACGCACTTCAAAGATCTGGAACAAGTATCTCCTTCTTGGAAAATAAAAGGAAATCCTGCTTTCGGAGGCACAATACCAATTTCTGGGCCACATGAAAATACTCATGCAGATGGATTGATGTTGATAGGAGATGCGGCTGGTTTTACCTCTCCTCTTTTCGAAGGTGGCTCTCATCTTGCATTAAAATCAGCAGTATTTGCTGCACAAACAGCTGTTAAAGCAATCTCATCTGGAAATCTGACTGCAGATTCCTTAGCCGAATACACACGCTTATGGAAAAAAGAATTTCCTCCATATAGTAAGATATTAAGTGGAAAATCAGCCCTTTTCAATCTTTCAGATGATGATATGTCAGTGATGGCTCAGTGTTTTCCAGATGAAATGAGTAATATGGGGCCTCATGGAAAATTATTGGTCTGTTTGAAAATATTACTTCGTAGGCCAAAATTATATATTAAACGAATAATTCCTGCTATGTTGTCATTCGGTTATTCCCGTGCTAAGTATTACGGCTGGTGATTCAATCCTTCCTCTCCTAGGTCAGATTTCTATTTTTCTAGCAGCAGCCCTTTCTGCATATAATATTTTTAATACTAAGAAAAATACATTAAAACAAACTAATATCATATTTTTATTTCAAATATTACCTTTTTTCTTATTAGTTTATGCATTTTTATATGACATCAAATCTTTGAGGCTTGTTTCCGAATATGGAGGAGATAATCTACCTATTTTTTATCGTATTTCAGCAGTATGGGGGGGGCGTGCTGGACCATTGTTACTTTGGGTATTTCTGATGTCTACGGTTACATGGTTGATATCAATATTTCACAAGTATGACAATCTATTATTGCGTATTTTGCATTCTTGGATTTTATATTTATTGTTTATTTCATGGTTATTAAATCCATTTTCTTCATATCAGGGTATTGATGGCGAGTTAAATCCATTACTACAAACCAATTTAATGGTAATTCATCCACCAATAGTTTTTGCATATTACTCATTATGTATTGCAGTTGCAAGTATTGCATTGTCTGGAATAATTCAGAAAATACCTAATCAAATTATTCATTCAGATTTAATTCCATGGGCACGTGCTGGTTTTTTTGTAGGTACTTTAGGCATAGGCCTTGGAGGGCTATGGGCTTACACAGTTCTTGATTGGGGGGGATATTGGGCATGGGACCCTGTAGAAACCGGCTCTTTACTTCCTTGGTTAACTCTACTACTAATAATTCATACAAGAGCAAAAACTCATTCTTCCGACCGCATGTCTTCACTACCTGCATTAGCATTAATTACAGGAATACTTACACTACATGCAACTTTAGTTACACGTGCCAACGGAGTGTGGTCATCTGTACATGCATTTGTTGGAAATGAAGGATCAACACTTTCTCAAGACCCCTATCTAAGAATAATAAATATCTCAGATTTTAGTCCCATTGGTTTAGAAATTTTGTCTTATCTCATCGCTTTAGTATTCTTAGGTATATTCACTATCTTTCATCTCTTCAGGGAACAGAAAAATATTCTATCTTCTGGAAATGATACTTCTTTCTTCCAAGAAAACAATCTCCTCTCTTGGGCTCTATTAATCACTTTTGTACTAGTTTCAATTAATATTGGCGCCAGTTCTGTTTTGGTAGTGGGAACATCTTTACTATTCTTAACTCTTAATTCATCATCAAAGAAGCCTGCTTTTCATTGGATTATTGCTGGAATTATATTGATGCTTTATTCAAATTGGTCTTGGTCTTCCAATACTTATCAAGCATTTTTTGGTATGGTACCATTCTTAATTCCTTGGTTCTTATCAGATGAAGAAGATTTTTCACTTTTATTAAAACCTTTCAAAAAAACAGCAGAAAGAACAAGAATAGCAAGAACCATTCCTTGGTATGGCGGTGCAACCTTTCTATTACTAACTTGGATGCTTCTGACTGTGGAGATAGAAGGAAGTAATATTTTGGCGCATGAATTTTATGGAGCACCTCTAATTGCTTTGCTTGCATTAGGTCTTACACTTTATGCATGGGGTAGTTCTGTTAACTCTCGCAATGGAAATATACTAATTATCTCCACTTTATTTCTTTCTGTTTTTTTTGCTTATATTTCAGATCAGATATATCTGCCCGGAGACCCAGAATTAAGTGTAACTTCTGGAATTTCAAGAGGCTCTTTAGGTTTATTTATTTTAACATGGTTAATATTTGCACTTCCTCCTACAGTAAAACAATTATATTCAACAATAACCAATATTTTTTCTTATTCCTCTTCAAAAAATACCCCAAGAAGATTAAGGCTATTGGGATCTCATTTAGCTCACTTTGGGATATTGTTATTATTGATTGGACATGTTTTAACAACAACCATGGTCGACAGAACAGATCCATCGCATTTAGTAACTTTAGTGAAAGATGAGCCAATAGAACACAATGGATATGAATTTATTTTTACAGATGTAGAGAAATTTACAGCCGATGAAGAACAATATCCTTATTCAATTGGAGATGGTTATATTGGAATAATCATAGATGTTTTTGAAGATGGGGAAAAAATAGCAGAAATATCTCCTGGTATGTTGAGATTTATAACTGGTAATGATGTTTCTCCGAGATCTGAAGTAGATAGATTTTCTACAATTTATGGAGATACCATAGTAATTTTGGACTTCTACCAATCTCAAGAACTTCTTGAATGGATGACATTTGGACAATCGGAAGAAGTTGACAGAGTTAGAGTTACAATTCATTCACTCCCCGGAAGTCACTTGGTTTGGTTGGGATGGTCAATAATCATGCTTGGAAGCATTTTTTCACTATCTTCAGAGAGTATTGGCCAGAAAAAATTAGAAAAATAATCATAATTATTTATACATTCCAAACCGTTTGAATGAAAAAGGGTAAGCAAGTCGCCGAGTCGTCCGGGGAGGCAATAGAATGGAACAAGGTTCAATTATTCACATTGATTATGACTTATTTAATGCAAATACAGAGAAATTAATCGAGACTACTAGAGAGGATGTTGCGAAAGAACATGAAGTGTTTGATGAAAATCGTACATACATGCCGATGATTACTATTGTTGGTTCGGGACGCTTGATAAAAGGTTTTGAAACACATTTAGAAGACGCTGAAGCAGAAACCGATTATAATTTTGATATCGAAGCAGTAGATGCCTATGGAGAACGCGATCAGAGTTTAATTGAAACTATTTCTCAAAATGTACTATTAAAGAGTGTCCGTGATCCTAATACTTTGCATATAGGTGGCCCTGTAGAAATAGGTGGAAGAACTGGTACTCTTCAATTCCTCAGTGCAGGAAGGGCAAGAATAGATTATAATCATCCATTAGCAGGAGTTAAACTAAGATATGATTACAAAATAGTAAAAGTAGTCGAAGATCGTAATGAACAAGTTGAAACATTACTAAAAATGAATACTGGTCGTGAAGACTTTGAAGTAGAATTTGAAGGCGATGACCTGACAGTAACCTTACCAGAAGAAATTTCTTATGATCAGAATTGGCCATATGCGAAATTTTCTTTAGTTCAAACAATCCGAGAAAGTCTAGGTGTTGGTATAGTAATCTTTCGTGAGGTTCACAAACCACGTGCCATAGAAGAAGAATAATTTAATATTCATACTTCTTATGACCGATATCCCATTATGAACTATATTAGTTACTAGGTTTATGTTCTATGACTTTTTGGCTTAATATGCCTCAATGACGACAAAAGGGTTTACTGAGCCATATGGTATTGACGTTCCCTATGAGTACCGAGAGGCACTAAATAATACGTGGTTTGAAATTATAAGGCAGTATCCGCCAAATCATGAGGCGTACTAGTTCAGTTCAATCACTAATGGCAATAATGCTTGTTTGTATAACTACTAGTGGCTGTCTTAGCTTGGCAATGCAACGTGAAATGATAGAAGATATGCGTGAAGAACCTGTATTGATTGAGAAGGAAAATAGGTTTGGATGGGATTACACTTTTGATTCATCAACCGCTGTAAATACGATAATGTATTCTAACGAGACTACAATTCTATTCGATGAAACAGTTTCAAAACTTGTTATTGAATTTCGTGCACAATTTCCATATTCGACATACATAGAGGATTTATTAGGAAATGAAACAAATGAGGTACGTTATGTTGATGTCAAATTATGGCAACCAGGAACAAGAGATATTTCCTCTCCATTCTGGGAAGCTAGAGCAACACAGGATTATCCATTAGAAAGATTCACATTCGGAAAAAGTGATTTTATTTTAGGAGACTGGGATTTGGTTGTTGAGGCTAGAGGTTACGGAGTAACAGCTCCAGTAGACCAGTTATCGTTCCATGATCATTTTGAAGTCTATGCTACAATTACTAAGCCTTGTATCCGATTTCCCGAAATAGATGATGTCGGAGAGTGTACTTTTGTCTCCGATTTGAAGAGTTAGATTTCTTCATCTCATACGTAGTGCTTATGAATACAAGGCAGGTGGCCGCGATACTGAGGTTTAATCATGGTTGAAGATATGGCTCCATTAGTTCCATTTGAAACGTATGAACAACATGCTGTTCATATAGGTACAAATCAAAAGTCAGCTGATATGAAAAGGTTTCTTGATACTGATAGGCAAGATGCAGCCGGATTACATTTAATTGACTTAAATCAAACAGATTCTAGAATTAGAACTGTTGCAAAATTTATTTCAAATTATGATGCGGATAGGATTCTTGTAGTTAGCGCTCGTCAATATGGACAAAGGCCAGCTCGTATGTTTGCTCAATCAATTGGTTCTAAGCACATAGTTGGACGTTTTATCCCAGGTACTCTTACTAACTCACGATTACGTACATACACAGAACCTGAGTTGATTATAGTCACTGATCCTGCAGCAGACTCACAAGCACTTAATGAGGCAGTAAATTCTGGTTTACCTGTTGTAGCAATATGCGATGCCAATAATAGATTGAGAAATGTCGACATTGCTCTTCCTGCTAATAACAAAGGACGTCGATCTTTAGCTCTAATATTTTGGTTATTATCTCGTGAAGTTCTAAAAATAAGGGGCACTATTACAGATGCTGACTGGGAACGTTCTCAAGATGTAGAAGATTGGGAATCTACGTTCTAAGTGTCCCGACGACCTCATAGAGGTGTTATTAATCCGACAATTAATGACAGGTGCATCAGTACCCCTTTTTCTTGCACCTATGGCTGGAGTTTCTGATTTAGCATATAGGATTCTTGCACGTGAATGTGGTGCCGATTTTACTGTAACCGAATTTACTGCAGCTGCTGGACTGTCAAGACATGCTTCACATTCATGGCTAAAAGTAGAAAGCCACCCCCTTGAGAAACCATTTATACCTCAGATTTTTGGAGGAATAACTGAAGAAATGGTAAAAACCGTCAAATTATTACAAAAAAAAGCTGATGTAATTGATATAAATTTTGGTTGTCCAGCACCTAAAGTATGTCGAAACGATGCGGGTGCAGCATTACTTCGTGATCCAGATAGAATTGTAAAGATGGTTAGAGCATGTTTAGATGTTGCAGAAGTACCTATTTCTGTAAAAGTAAGATTAGGCACTGGATCTGGCCCAAACACTGCTCTAGAAGTTGCTCAAAGATTGGAAAAAGAAGGAATATACCGAATTTGCGTTCATGGTAGAACACTTAAGCAAAGATATTCAGGATATGCAGATTGGGAACAAATAAGAGAAATAGTTGATGGCGTAGAAATTCCAGTAATTGCAAATGGCGATGTAGTAGACTCTGAGTCTGCTAAGTCGTGTATGGATTCTACAAAATCAGCAGGTTTGATGATTGGCAGAGGTGCCATAGGTATGCCAAATATTTTTTATGAAATAAAACGAGATTTAGGTTGGACTAGAACACCACCTCCTTGGAAAGAAGATAACTCAGCAATAGCAAGATTATGGTGTTGGAATAGGTATCTAGAAATTAGTAAAGAAGTTTATGGGGAAAAAATGAATAAGAATATCAAAAGACATGCCATTTCTTTCACTAAAGGACTATCAGGGGCTTCAGCAATGCGTGTTAAACTTCACTCTGTAACAACACAGGAAGAATTAGGAAACAAAGTGACTAACTATTTGGAAAACCTAATCCATGAGAAAGTAGAAGTTTAGTCATTTTTAATAATTATTTTATCAAGTCTTTCTGCAACTGTTTTCAATCTAAGAAGAGTTCTATCTACACTTCTCATAACATTCTCTTTCATTTCTTCTCCATTGCGACCTTTTATTCTATATCCATAAGGCATCCTACCTCCCAGTGTATTAAGTAATATTTTTTGCCTTTCTACAGACAATGGCAAAATTATTTGTTGCACTTTATCACTATCTAAGTTCTTATTCCTTACCCCATCAACTAATTCTATTGCAATTTCTTCATTTATTCTTCCAAAACCGCCTCTTGTAAAGAGCCACTCTTCTCCTCTAGCTTCATATTGTCTTGTCATGCCAATATAAATATCTTGAGCTATCCGATCTAACATTGGAACTCTCTCAATAATATTTGAATTTCTAAATCTATCAATTGTTCTTCTAATTCTAGACCTTGATTCTGAAAACTTATCGGAAAGAGATAGAATCGTAATCGGATTACTACTTTCTGCTAACTCTTTGAAAACCTTTTTAGCTAAATCATCTTTAATTTTGGCCCTATCCCCGTTTAAGCCTAAATCATCTAAAAGAACATCTAATTTGTCTTCTTCAATCTTTATTGCAGAAGGTTCGGATATCCTAATTTTAAAATTATTCTCTATTGATTCACTCGGTATTTCCATTCTTTTTTCAGAGTCTTTAATGTGACTACTTAATTCTAATAATCTTAATTCAATAATTTCTTTTGCTTGAACTGCCATTAAATTTATCGCAGAAGTAATTGTTCCTCCTCTTAAGACATAAATGTGCCATCTTCCATAATTTTCTGAAGAAATCAAACCAGACTCTCTTAATTTCAATATTTGATGATGCATACCTGTTTGAGATAGTCCACAAACATCTCCCAAAGTTTTGATATCCCATCCCTTTAAAGGCTCTAATAATAATGCTTCAGACATTATTCTATGTAATGCTCCAAACTCCTCCTCTCCCCAAGATTCGATTTTTCTCTTAACTAATCCTAATGAATCTAAAATCCAACCAAGTAAAACATCTGAATTTTTGCTGCCTGTTGGCATAGACTTTTCTACCAGGTCCAGTCTAATCACAGTATACTCGAATATTACATGGCTCAAGAGCATTGGCTATGTTTTGAGTATTATTTATGCTAATTCTTGACGAATTCCTAACCACGGATAATCAACAGTGGATTGATGTAATGCATTAATATGCGGAGCAAGTGATATTCCTCCCTCATTAATAATGCCTCTATTCCTAAGTACTGTAATAGCCGAGTGAACAGATGCACGTGAACGGCCTAAATCTCTAGCAAGTTGTGCTTGAGAAACTGGCTCAGGCGAATTTGATAACTGTTTTACTATACTTTTCTGCACTCCTGACAGGCCTACTGGTAACATCGATGCAGCTTTATATTGATCAGTAACTCCAGTTCCTTCCAATATTTCTACTTGTGCAGGAGCTCCTGCATAGTAACATGTTCTCCCATTAACTGACATCACAGTAACTGATTTTTCATTTGTCAAAACTCTCAAATGATGTCTAAGTGTACCATTTGCTGCATTTAATTGTCGTTGTAATTCTCTAAAATGTATTCCTGGAGATTTAACAAGTGTCGAAATAATCCTACTTCTTAGCGGATGCTCATAAGATTCCCTAGGTGCTGTTATAGTTCCTTGCATCATGGGAGGTGCGAAAAAAGGTATTATTGCCCCAATTCCCAATGTTCCACCAATAATCGCAGTAAAAATATCAGTAGTCACGGGGTAGGTTTCACGCCACTGTTCTAGTAAAGCCACAAATAAAACCCTACATTATGACCTTTAAGTATACATGGTCTCCTGAGTCATCAATGCTCTTATTTTACTTATCTATTATGACCCTTCCTTGTTGAATCTTCATGTAAGCAACAAGAGGACTTAATAATCTTCCAGCATTTCTTCCATGTTCTGTCAATTGATATCTTACTCGTATTGGCGGACCCTCATCTACAATTCTATTTACTAAACCTAAATCAGCACAATGGGTTAATTTATCAGATAATGTTCTACTACTTATTCCTTTTAGTAAATTTCGCATTTCATTAAATCTACGATCCCCAGCAATGTAAAGTGCTGCTAAAATTTCTATACTCCAACGTGAACTGAAACTGGAAAAGGCCTCTACCGCAGCACCCACTTCCCATTCAATATCATATTCGCCATTTTCATTATATGGAGCGAAAGTTTTTCTTATTGTTGTACCACTTTTTTTGACCTCTTTTATTGCTTCATCAATTACTTCATAATCTGAATTTGTGATCTTCATAGGTTCTCTTGGCATACTATCAAGTTACTGCAAAACTATCTAGTGTATAAATTACACCTCGATGTGTGCATGTATACTACTCAGTTAATATACAGCATCTCACTAGTTCGGTGTAGAAATAACACCGAGTTAAGGAGGCGAAAAAAGTGGACAAATTTTTAGAAAAATGGATGGACGAAGTATTTGAAAATAATGAATTTCAGGAGTCTTAAAATTGATATTAAATAGAATAAAAGAATTAGTAATTGTTGCTATAGCAGAATATAGGGCGCCAGCTTGGCCACGATATTCTCGTAGAAGATAATCAAGAATTAGTGTAGGAAGGTCTCCTTCCTTCGATCAAAGAAGAAAGACCTTCATAAGCGTCTTTTGTTGAGAATATTCTTTCAAGATTTGATAGTTCCTGAGACAAACCATCTGTTAATGATATATTTTCAGAGTTAGCTATTTCTAATAAATCTGCGGCAATTTCAAGTGCTATGGGTGCAATGTAAGATATTGACTTCATTTGTCTCAAAATCATGTTTTCATCTAATCCTTGAATATTATTTGGTTTACTCCCATCAAGTATTTGTTTAATATTATCATCAGAATAGTATTTTTTAGCAAAAATAACATTTTTATTTGCATTATCTATTGGCTCATGTCTAAATTTATTTTTTGGTTTACCACCTGTTATTATATCACTGATTGTTTTTGCTACATAATTTTGATCAACAAGATGTGTAATCAAACCAAATGCATATGCAGTTTCTGCATTTAAGAAATTTCCAGCAAGAACTGCATACCTAGCAACTTCTACTCCACAAATCTTTACTGTCCTCTGTGTCCCTCCCAAACCAGGATAAATTCCTATATTAGTTTCTGGAAAACGCATTTGAGTTTTATTCGTACCAATTCTATAATCACAGGCAAGTGCAAGTTCTAACCCTCCTCCTAACGTCAAACCAGTTGCTAGAGCGATAGTTATCTTTGAGCTATTTTCTAGTTTAGATAACACTTCGTGCCCATATGCTGTAAAATCATATATTTCTTGAAACGAATCCTCTTTGATTTTATCTACAAAAAATTTGACGTCGGCTCCAGCAACAAATGCTTTACCTGAACCTTCTAAAACAATAGCCTTGATATCATCCCTATCATTCAAATCATCTATTTTTTGTCCTAATTCATTAACTAAATCTACATTTAGGGCATTCATTGCTTCAGGACGATTCAGTCTAACGGTTGCTACATCTTTAGAAATTATGACATCAACATATGAAAAATCAAATGACTTATCACTTTCTTTTTGTGTTTTCAACATATTAGGTATGTCTAAATTTGCCAATTTACAATATTCTTTTGACATTTCAAATGCTCTATTAATTCCTATTTCATTGGCTAATTCAAATGGCCCTTTATTCCATCTAAGGCCGACTTTAGCGCCCCTATCAACATCTTCTTTAGAACAAATCTCTTCATCTACAATTTGTGAAGCTACTGCAAAAACCTGTCCAAGTAATCTTTCTTCCACAATTTTTCTGACAGATTCATTGTATTCTGGACTATTATCAATTTCCCAGGCTTTGTTATTGGCCACCATTTCTCTAAGATTAGACGCACCCCTGTATCTTGGAGTATTTAGCTGATCAGCCAGGTAATCAGTTGCATGCAATGCTATTGATGGTCCAGTCAGATTCATCAATGCAAATGGCCCCATTCCTATATCAAACGCTTTACACGCTATAGAATCTATTTGGGCGGTTGATGCCACTCCTTCTTCTAACAATATACAAGCTTCATTTAACCAAGGAACAAAAAATCTATTGACTACAAAACCAGGCCTATCTTTACATATAATTACTACTTTTCCCATGGCCTTACAATATGTTTCTACAGCGTGTAATGTTTCTTCTGAGGTAGTTTCAGCTGGAATTATCTCTATTAGTCTATTTTTCGCTGGATGATAAAAAAAGTGCAGTCCAACAAAACGCTCTGGCCTATTCGTGGCTCTTGCTAAATCATTAACCGATAATGATGAAGTGTTACTTGCAAGAATTGTATTTTCATTACATACTCTATCCAATATTGTAAAGACTTCTTTTTTTATTTCAAAATCCTCAAAAACAGCCTCAATAACTAAATCTGTATTGGGATTAATATTTTCTGTTCCAACTACTCCTTCAATCCTTGACTTAATTGAGTTAATTTGTTTATCAGAGAATATCCTTCTTTCCAATGCTTGATCCAATAAATTTGCAATTATCTCTTGACCTCTTTTTACCCATTTTTCTTCTCTATCTACCATTTGAACATTAAATTCTTCTTGTGCAGATTTTTGTGCTATACCTGATCCCATGTTCCCTGATCCAATTATTGCTACTGTCTCTATTGCAGGCATGTTATGTCCAAGACAATCTTGCCCATATATTCAACGGATAAACAATCAGAAATTACAATATATTATGTTATACTCTACACTCCGTTACTGGTATGGACCGTCGCAATGTCGTGGCTGTGATGGCATTAGTGATGTTAGTTTTGTCATTTTCAACTCCCGTTATTGCTAAAGAAGATGGTAAATTTGGGTCGTCAAACGGGTGTAGTTGCCATTCTTCATCGTCAACATCAACGACTCCAACACATAATTTTCCTTCATCATACACACCTTCCACTTCTTATTCTATCCAAATTGGACTTACAGGAGGGGTTTCAGGTACTAAAGGAGGATTTTCTCTCGAAGTTAGTCAAGGCACTTTTTCTACTGGAATAAGCATAGGGAGTGTTCAAATAAATGCAGCAGGAGATCAAGCAACCCATACAACACCTGATTATAGAACATGGGGGCTGTATTGGGAATCTCCTTCTTCTGGTTCTGGAAATGTTGTTTTCGAATTAGCAGTGTTATCTGCGAATGGAAATGGAGGCACTTCTGGTGATTCTTGGGGAACTATATCTCCCTTTACTTCTGTAGAAAATATTAGTCAAAATACTCCTCCGGAAGCATCTTTATTATCATTTAATGAATTAAATCCTACAAAATTAACCGGACTTTCAATTAACTATACCTTTTTTGATGCTGATGGGGACTTAGAACAAGATACAGAAATTAGATGGAAGTTAAATAATTTCTCTACTCCTTCTGTAGATAATCTAACATCGATACCCAGTGATCTAATTGTAAAAGGAGACTCATGGGAAGCTTTGGTCACACCGAATGATGGTATAGACTTTGGAGATCAAGTTTCAGTAGGGCCTATTGAGATAGAAAATTCTGCTCCATCTATATTAGATATTGAAATAATTCCTGAAAATCCGAACGACGATGATAATTTATTTTTGAATTATGAATATTTTGATTTAGACGGTGATTTAGAACAAGACACAGAAATTAATTGGTATCTAGATGGAGTAAGACAAAATGAAATTAATAATATAGTGAATATTTCTAATTTAATGATTAGATATGGAGATACATGGCAAGTATCTATTACTCCAAATGATGGTGAAGATTTTGGTGAAACAATATGGAGTGATTTAATACAAATTGGCAGTTCCAATAATCCTCCTGAGATTGATGTGGAATTTTTTAACTCTAACTTTACTACTTCTGATAACCTTCAATTCAATATCACATATTTTGATGCTGATGACGATGAGTTACAAAACACTGAAATTAATTGGTATAGAAATACGTTTTATATGCCAAATTTCGATGATCTTAATTCAATTTCAAATAGTTATACAGAGAAAAATGAAATTTGGAATTTTTCTGTCAGAGTTAGTGACGGTTTGGCATGGTCTGAATGGTTCCATTCAAACAATATAATTATTGAAAATACACCTCCTGTAGTGATTTCATCATCAACTTCTACTGAAAATTTCACTACAGCAGATAATATCTCCATATCTTGGAATCAATATGATGCAGATGGAGATTCTGAGTCTAATAGTAAAATAATATGGTTTGTTGATGGAATTTCAATATCAGATTATGATGATTTATTGACAATATCTTCATCTCTAACCGAACGTAATCAAATCTGGCAATATCAAATAATACCGAATGATGGTGAAGATTTCGGAGAGATTTTTACAAGTCCTCCGATTACTATTGTTAATGCTGCTCCTCTGCAATCTACTATCTCTTTAAAAAATGGAAATAAAGGAATTATTGTCCCAATGGGGGAAAATATCATTGAAAATCAGAGCGATATTTTCTCTAATGAAAATTTAACATTAACAATTAGATATAGAGATATTGATAATGACCAAATTAGTATATCTATATCTTGGTCAAGAAATGGATTCCATGTGCCTGAATTAGACAACAAAACACATGTACCTTCAGATATGTTGAGTCCTAAACAATCTTGGTCTGTTCTTGTAAAAACTTCTGATGTTTTTGGTTTATCTAGTGAGTCTTATGCATCAATAATTATTTCCAATATTCCTCCTATTGCATTGATGAATGATATTTCAGATTCACTTGTACCCGGTTCGCTCACTTCTTTAGATGCCTCTTTATCTAGAGATATAGATGGCACCATCATTTCTTGGATATGGATAATAAATGACCAAGAAATATCAGGCCAAATTATCAATGTATTGTTGGAACCTGGTCTACACCAAATTTATCTCACAGTTACTGATGATTTAGGACAATCTTCTACTATTCAAACTAATATAAATATCAATGCAATAAATACAGTTGACAATTTAATTATAGATATTGATGGATTAAATGTCAATATCCAATGGTCTTGGGATGGTCCTTCAACAACGTTCAATATTTACAGATCAACTAGTCCTATTAATTCTGTAATTGGACTTACATCTCTTGATAAAAACCCTCAATGGGGAGAGCCAATGCCCTCAAGAATGACTCCGATAGCATTTACAAATGATACATCATGGTCCGATAAAGTACCAATAGGGGCAGAAGTTTATTATGCAATAACTACTTATTCAGGTGGAGAAGAAGTAATTTGGGTTTCTTCAGGGAGTAATGTGGTAAGTATTGATGCTTCCTCAGCAGTTGATATTAAACTCGATAATAATTCAGAAAATTCATTTTTATCAATAATTTCTTCTTTTATACTGATGATTATGGGAATATCCAGTATCGTGCTTAATTTATTTTTAAGGAGGAATAGGCATTGAAATATAAATTAACAATTATAGTGATTATTTTTGTATTACTTTCTTCCACTACCTTCTCAGTAGCTAATCCCGGAGGGAATGGTGATAATAATCGTGATTTTACATGTGGAGGCTCTTGTCATGGAGATCCTTCTCTTTCAGCAGATTCTGACGGTTTATTGACTATAGAAGTTGAAAGGAATGTATATGCTAGTAATGCGGTAGCTGTACATGTTACTGCTAGTAATATGACACTATCAAACAACAGGATTGTTGGTATTTTCTTATTGAGCTCATTAAACGGTAACTCAGACCACCCCTCTGATTATGGTTGGAGTATCATTCAAGACCCAAATGGAGGAATAAATAATTATGTAGAAACCACTGTCTCTTCAAGTAATTCAGTAACACTGACTTGGATATTATTTGCTCCAGATGAAGGAGGTAATTACAATCTATATGCCCAAATGAATCATGGACATATCTCCAATTCTGATAATCTAGCATATACTGGAGTATCTGATCCATTAACTATTGATGTACAAACCGCACCTGAAAATCTCCCTGGTTTCTCAGAATCTTGGATTGCACCAGAATACAGATCTCCAGGCGATTCAACAAATATTATTATAATGACAAAGAACACTGATTCCATCCAAGTTAAATGGAAATTAGAAGGAGAATGGTTCGAAAACATAGCAAATGCATCATTAATTGAAAAAGACACTTGGTCGGTTGACATCCCTCCCACCTTTGGCGACACAGTGATTCAATACAGTGTAATTACATCTAATGGTAACTTTTCAATAAAGCAACCATTACTAACAGTTGGGACTTCTCTAGTTGATTTTGAAGGCTCACTATTGGAGGCTAGACTACAGTCATTGGCCTATGCAACAATAATAATAGGATTTATAACAACATTACAATTATATTTTTCTAAACCTAATATCAAAACACATCAACAAAAATCTAATTTTTCTAAAATAAATGATGATAATGAAAGGTTGATCAAGCATCCTGATCATCCTGGTTGGTTGTGGGACAATGTAGAAAATAAATGGGTCATCGATCCTGATAACCCTCCTAATGGTGGTGTTATTGATGGTTAGTGCTGCTACTTTTCATGCTGCTATTGTTGAAATAACAATAGGAAGCTTAACTTTAGCAGTTATTTGTAATATATTATGCCTCCAGTTCGCCTTCTCTATTCCTTATGATAGATTGAAATTATCTGAAAATATGTTGCTTACTATGGACCGTGCAGGGTTTATGGGTGCATTATTGGGCTCAGTAATGATGCCACTTGCTATTTTCACAGGAACACTTTCCGTTTCCGGTAATCCAGCAGGCTCAGAATTGCTCTACAATAAATTTCTATACAGTGGGTTAGCATTTGGTTTTTGGGCTTCATACTTAATCGGCCGGATAAGGATTGGCTCAGAAATATGGAAGAGTAAAAAGACCAATTTATTACAAGTTATTACGTCTATTTTGGCCTTTACTATGACCATCACAGTCGCTTCAATAGGTGGAAAAATTGTTAGGAATGAATCAATTCTCGATTTAATGCCATTTTGGCTACCAATAAATAAAACAGTCACATTGAGTCCATTAATTTCTATTCTATTGTTAATCATAGGTGCTTCTTCAATATTTATCATGTATAAATTAGATTACTCAATAGACAGTAAAAATTAGATTAATATCTCTTTTATCCTTCTTGCGTGATTCTCCGGAGATAAATCAAGTTCGGCAATCCTCTTCCTCCCTTCCTTTGTCCACTTTTCTCTATTATTTTTGTTGCTAGCTTCTTCTAAAGCCATATGCCATCCTGTTAAATCATTCCTGTCAAGTAATTTGCCACTAACTCCATCCTTTATCGTATCTCTAAATCCGCCTTCATTTACAAAAATTGCTGGAGTGCCTACTGCAAATGCTTCTATCGGAGTTAAACCGAATGCTTCCCCGTATGCCATGCTAACAATAGCCCTAGAATTACGCATCAAGCTTACTAGTTCTGGAGAAGATAGTCTTGGGGAAATCCAGAGATCAACATCTAAATAATCAGCATATTCTTTCAGTTTTTTCAAATCTTTTTCTTCTCCGCCACCAACATGTACTACTCCTAATTTTGTTCCTGAAACCATTTTGATTGTTTCCCATGTACCTTTGACCCAACTAGCTTTTCCTATATTTACAACATATTCATCATTACCATTATATGGGTTTTCTACATCATTAGAATCATCTTCTGGAAATTCTGAAGAATCAACACAAGGCCATAATACTCCTGTTTTTATGCCATATACATCTTTAGCCATACTGGATGAATAATTAGAATTACTACTTATTAAGGACTTATTCCTTAGATTAAATTTTTTAATTAGTTGTAAATCTCTTTTTCTAGCCCTTGAAAGCAATAATTTTGTTAGCCAAAGATTTCTTTTGGGAAGCCCATCGATCCTCCGATGTA
>Ga0315315_10001130_pt1 | contig 24261 bp, 27 predicted proteins | sample M140m3416metaG_FD_203699 | JGI IMG/M metagenome (GOLD analysis project Ga0315315, IMG submission 203699) | Ammonia-oxidizing marine archaeal communities from Monterey Bay, California, United States - M1 40m 3416 | ecosystem: Environmental > Aquatic > Marine > Intertidal zone | place: USA...
CTTTTTGTTTTTCCGTTTTGTTGTTCTTAACTCTGTTGTTCTTAAATCGGTTTGTTCTTAACTCTGTTTGTTATCTGCTTAACTCCTAATACTAATTTTCAAATTTTGATTATATTAGAAGGGATAAGGGATAAGGGATAAGGGATAAGGGATAAGGGATAAGGGTAAGACTACAAATATTTCACTATCCCTATTCCTCTTATCATATATATTTAGTTAAATTTGAAAAGTTTAAAATTATTTATATTAACCATCAACATTATGAGTATTTCAATTCAAAATGCTGAAAAAATGTTCTCAGAAGATATTGTATTAAACCATTTTATTAATTTATGTATTCAAAAAGGCTTCATTAATAAAAAATTCAAATATAAAATCCTTAAAGACATTAATAAAAAGACCGATTCACAAAAACAAAGACCAAATAATTCATCACAAAGACATTTAATTGTAAAAGATGATTGTGAATATGAAGTAAATATACCAATTATACCCGATTATTCGATCATAAATATTGATGGAATTGATTATTATCAAAACATAAAATCAGGGATGATTATTGATACAAAAGATTTTGGAGAATTAGGAACATGGAATCAAGGGGAAGAAGAAATTGATTTTATTAGCGAAGACCATAGAAACTTTCATTCCCTTAAACTATAATAAAAGTTGATTTAACAAAATTTGAATAATAAAAAAAATAAATTTTAACTTTTTTATCGTCTAAATGGAATCTACTTATATCATAGAAACTCAAGAACCGAAACATATTACTAATGCAAAAGAATACCTAAATAAAGCAGAAGAAACTAATTGCCTTGGTGTTGAACTCTCAAAATATAGAAAGGCCCTCAATACACTTCTAACTGAAAACAAACGCCTTGAACAAAATGAAAGACTTATTTCTGATGAAATGGAACAAATTGAATATATCATCGATAGTCTATATCCTCCAAAACCCCTATGGATTGAAGGTTATGAAATAAATAATACAAACACAAACAAAAATAAATGGTGCGATAATCTAGATAATGATCCACAGTTCCTAGAACTATATGACTTTGATAACGATATTAATTACTTCCACACAAATGAACTTATTCACCAACTCCTTAAAAAACCCCATGAATATAGAGATAAGTTTGAAAATTCTACAGAATATCTTAATCAATACGATCAAATGCTATTGAATAATATTCAAATTACTACCATAGGAGAAAATTATTGTACAGGTGACCATGAAATATGGGGAAAAATATATATCCCCAAAGAAGTAGCCACTAAATTAGGTATCTATGAAGGAAATACAGACAACTTTTCGTCTATTGTCAAATATACAAATAATAATATTCCATGGAGAATACCCGATTCTAAAGAAGTAAATATCGTATTTGCTGGAAATTATATGGATAAAGTAAATAATAAAAAAATTGTAAACCACGAAGATCTAGAAGATTTGATTATGAAAAGTAATCAACTATACTGTAATACGAATAAGTTCTGTACTTTTTCAAATAAATAATAACCATATTATCATTATAATGAACAATAATACCAATATCAAAATTTGATAATTTTTTTTAAGATAAAAATAAACAAAGAATAACAATTTCCATGTCAGTCATTTCATTAGCAGAAAAAACATTTGATATACGATCATGTCAATCTTTATTTGAAAACCTTTACATTAAAGGTCATCTTAAAGAAAATTCTTTAGAAAAAATTTATGCCGATCCATCATTTAAAGAACTCCAAAAGATTAAAACAAGGGAAGCAATTATTTATGATGAACATAAATGTGATGCTCGAGAATGGTCCATAGAAAGTATTAATAATATCGATTATGTCCTTGATAATGTTCAATGTCAAAGAGAAAAAATGAATGGCTCGTGTTTTTGCAAATTCCATCATAAAAAAAATGAAACAATGCCAAATGGTTGGTGGCTAGGAAAAATAAATGAAAAACGCCCAGAACCACTATATCACCCAGGTTCCAAAAATCACGAAACAGGTAAATATGAAAATCCAATACAACATCAATGGAAATATGAAATATCAAAACCTATAGAAAACATTGAAGATACAAATGATAAAGAAACCGACGTTGAAGTAAAACCAAAAAAAAGAAGGGGTAGACCCCCGGGCTCGAAAAATAAGAAAAATAAGAAAAATAAGAAAACGAAAACCGATCCTAAAAAAAATAAAGAACAAATAATTACAGTAAAAGAAGATTCAGAATCCGAACCAAAACCCAAACAAACATTTGTATTTGATTATGAAGAAGAAACTGATTCAGTAAAATATGAAGTAGATGGGTTTGCTTACAGTATAAATCAAGAAGGGGATGTAATTAATCCACATACATATGAATATATGGGTCAGTCAGATGGAAATGGAGGTATTAACTTTATTGATGATGATGCCCTCGAAAAACACAAAAATAATGTTGAAAATATATAATCATTTCAATATTCCCTTAACAAGTAATTTAAGTTGAAATATAGTCAATTTTTTATTCATGAAAATAATATAAAAAAAAGTTTATTCTTTATCTACCTACACAAACTAATCTAGAAACACTAATCCACAGACACAGGCGCCGATGGCACCACAGGTACCACAACATCCCCCTCATAAACTACTTCAGCATATACAATATCTTCTCTAGGATATTGGTCTACCTTGTAGGTTTCCTTTCTTCCAGTTTCTCGATCGATGTAATAGAAACAACTGTCTTTCTTAGACCAGTAAACATGGTATTTTGGATTATCTTCCTTTCTCTCAGATAAATCATCTTTAATAATTTCTTCGTAAAAGTAATCATACTCGGTTTTCCTCCGATGTTCTTCACTTGTCATATTAATATAGTCATTCACATGAAGTATGTTGTTCCTATAGAGGCTTGTGATAATGTCCTCATAAAATAATGATGCTATGAGAATAACTATGATGGAAGAACCAATCATCAACATCTCTTTCATCTCTTCAAAATGAATGGCTCTTGCTGCCAAAATAGCAAGGTGCTCTTCCTTAGTACGTGCGCGAAAGAACATTGTAATTTCTTTTTTATGAATGTTGTTTATAACTCACTATAAACCACTTTCAAATTTTGTTCGATAAGTAATAAGATAAAAAAAAAGTCCACCTCCTTTTCTTTTTTTTTGTCTTTTGTCTTTTGTCTTATCCTCCTTAACCTTTACCAGTCGCCATTCCACGGATCCTCATCATCGCCAAGTTCAGTTTCCCGAGTTCCTCCCGAAGGCTGTCGGAGATCATCCACAACCTCCTTGACAAGGTCAGACACAATGTCCCAACTCTTGTCACGATCTCCCGTGTAGATAGAGACGGTGATGAGAACCATCTCGTCGGATTCGTCGGAGTTTTCGGTTTCAAGGACTCCGAACCGGAGATTCTTCATGGAGATCTTTTCATCCTCCTTAATCTGGACAAACACCCGGTCCTCTGTCAGGTTTGGATCCTGGTCGTTGATCTTGTCCTTGAGCTTCTGAATGTTGCTACCCTTCCGACCGATGAACTTCGCAATCTTGAAATGCTCCAGATTGGTCTTGAAGACGAATCGGGTCTGACCCGCAAACTTCTTCATCTTCAGACAGTGCCCTTGATGGGTCATGAGGTTCTCCTTGAGCTTCTCCATAGTCCCTTGGTCGATTGCCTTGAGACGGGCAAAAGCATCAGATCCCTTGGTGATGATAGAGCAGAAGAGGTCAGTGTCATCCTCTACCTGGGAACGGGTCTTCTCGATGACGAAGTCCTTGATCTTGTTGCCGCCCTTCCCCACGAAAGGACCAACATCCTCCTTCGTGATGGTGAGCTTGACGACCTCCTTGACCGGAGGGGTCGGAGTGGGGGACGCCATTGTGGGTTGTGAGTTGTGAGTTGTGAGTTGTGAGTTGTGAGTTGTGAGTTGTGAGTACTATTTTTGTAGATGCTTCTCTCTACCTACCCAACTTTCAAATTTTGATGGGGCCTTCCCCCGGCCTCCTCCTTCGTCAAAATTTGAAACTTTGAGAGAGGACCATCTCAACCAAACAACAAGAGCACCTGGAAACTCAGGACTCACAACTCACAACTCAGAACACTCAACTATCCAACGATGGCTGCTCTCGAACTCGCACAGACCACCCTTGCCTCCCCGCAAGTCTCCAAGACCTTTCTCAACCAACTCGTTGAGAAGGAGTTCCTCACGGAAGAGGCACGCGATGGAATCCTCGCCGACGAAGATCTATGCCAATTCATCACTACTGGCAAGAAAGCGAGGAAGAAGTCGACAAAGAAACAATCCCCGTCAGATGAAGAACGCAACAAAGAGCAATATGATCCATCACGATGCCCGTGCCGGATCTGGAAGGCAACAAACGGTATCGGTCTCCCGAATGTCCAGTGCTCAAAGAAACTTCCCGGCGGAGAATCTATGTGTAAGATGCATTCTGGGAAAATTGGCGATGGAAAGTGGTGGCTCGGTTTCGTGAATGAAGAACCCCCCGAAGAACCCATGTTCTGTGATCACCTGAAAAATCCCAATAAAGCTCACTGGTGGACGTCCGAAGCCAAAGAGGCAGCAGAATCCAAGAAGAAAGCAGAGAAGGTGAAGAAGAAGAAGGTTGAATCGGAGGAGGAAGATGATGGCGAGGAGGAACCCAAGGAGGTGAAGAAGAAGGTGAAGAAGGTGAAGAAGAAGAAGGTTGATTCGGAGGAGGTGAAGAAGGAACCCGAAGAGGAGGAGGAAGAGGAGGAGGAACCCAAGGAGGTGAAGAAGGAGAAGGTGAAGAAGGTTGAATCGGAGGAGGAAGATGATGGCGAGGAGGAACCCAAGGAGGTGAAGAAGAAGGTGAAGAAGGAGAAGGTGAAGAAGGAGAAGGTGAAGAAGGAGAAGGTGAAGAAGGAGAAGGTGAAGAAGGAACCCGAAGAAGAAGAGGAAGATGACGGAGCTGGAACTGGTCTTAAGTTTGATCAAGACCTTAGTGAAGACGAATCAGAAGAGAAGGACTTCGTATTCGAAGGTGTCACTTACAAGAAGACTCCCGAAGGAGAGATCATTGACCATGAATTCAACTACATCGGAGATGATGACGGCGAAGGAGGAATCACTTTCACAGATGACGATGCCCTTGAACGTCACGAAGAAAACAAGGCGTCCCTGTAAACTAAACTAGTATGTCATTAATATAATAAAAGAAAAGAAAAGGAGGTGGACTTTTTTTTTATCTTATCTAACAAAATTTGACTTGTTTAGTTAATATAAAAACATGTTTAACTATAATGAATGATATAGGTCTATTTACTATTTGTAATGACATCCTTGATGTAATAAAATCCGATTATTGGAAGATTAAACATAAAACAGTTATCAGTGAACTTACCAATGAATGGATGAAGAGAAGACCATTCTATATTTTGGCAAGTATGTGTAGGAAAGTACATGAAGGTAGAGTGTTCTTAAAAGGGACTGACGTAGGTACTCTAATAGGCCGCAACACATCCCATATTAAAAATAATAAGTATATCAATGGATATCAATTACATGATATCAATATTTTTGAATGGGATCCAGTATATAAACAAATAAGATATGGTCTAACTTTTAATAAAAAAACAACACAATTAATCAAAGCTATGAAAAAACCTGGTTGGACCTTCAAAGATAAAGTAAAATATCTCATAGATCTTGAAAAACATTAATAAAGATTTATTACTCTTTTATTAACATATTCACCTTTTTTTTATTATATATATATATATGCCACGAAGTAAAAAAAATAACCTTAGTATTATCCAAGAAGATATAGAAGGTGAAAGAAATGATAGTAATTTGGTTTTAAATAAAGGTAAATTAGAAAGATCTAAAAAAACACACCGCAAATCTAATAGAAGTAAAGATAAAAGTGAAAGTGTAGCAGCATCGAGGAATAAATCAAGGAGTAAAAGTAAAGCTAAAAAAGAAAGAAGAAATAAAACAAAAGAAAATACAACTCAGAGGAGATTACAAGATGAAGATGAAGATGAAATAGAAGATAGACATCACCAGAGTTTATTTCAAAAAAATTTGGAAGAGGAACATTTAGAAAAAGAAAGACTACGTTTAGAAGAAGAAAAATTAACTCCAGAAGAAGTTATGCCTGAACAAGTATTACAAAGGATGTTAGCAAGTAATATCCATGGAACCGATATACATAATATTCAAGGTCAAATTGATAAATTGAAAGATTTTAAAACTAAGGATCATAGTCAATTTGATCGTAATAAATATGATATAGGGAAGATTTTTACTAATGCTGATATACCCGGTCATAATGTCATTCCAGATTTTCAATATTTAAATGATGATCAATATACTAAAAAAATGGATTTTTACTCGGCAAAATTCCCTAGTCCGAATGATATTGAATTAGCCAATAAATTTATGGAAAAGAATTTTGAAGCATTATCAGATATGCATAGAAGAGGTTATGAACATTTAATAAAATTGAAAAAACAAAAAGGGGAGTTCAGCGTTGGAGTCTCGGAGCAAATGTGGAGGAACCCTCTAATACCTCCACACATATGGGACCCCGATAAGCAGTTTTCGAAGAGGGAATTGACGGCGGAGGAACGCTTTGACCAACATAATCGAACAGTCCGATTAAAAAAAGAAATACTAAATGAATATGTACATCCCTTTCATATAGATAGTCCATACTATTATGGGACTAAAGATATTAGACCCCCGTATAACGATATAGATGCTAAGAATTATGAAAAATCTAAAAAAGAATGGGATGAAACATTAGAAGCACTATACGGAGATGACCCAGTTCCCGAATTAATCCCATTAACATTAGAAGAAATGGGTGTTAAACCCGAATTTGCGAAACCAATAACAGAAGAACAAAAAGAAGAATACAAAAATTATTATTCAGATAAGTTTGATGAAAATGTTTTAGCTCATCAAATAAGGAGGGGAGTTGGGGAAGGGGCTTTGGAGGGATTTTGGCATGGTCTTCCAGAACTTTTAGAAATTATCAAAGATTACTATGATGGACCCACAATAAAAGGATGTTTAGAAATTAGAAAACAAGGTCTAGATCAAATATCAAAAGGTCTGAATACATATGGATCATTTGCCGATAAACATTTATCATATTGTTCCGATAATACCCTATTAACTGAAGTATATCTTAGAAATTTTGAGAAACTCCCCAATGAATTCATTTTACCAGACCATCATCATTTTAATGCAGTATTAAGTGAATGTTCTCCTTCTTACGCCAATCGATATTTACCAGCAATACTGAGGACTCAATTAATAAATATCCTTGAAAATTTAGGACTATATAAATACCCTCCAGATTTTAGTAATATACCAGGAAGTATAAATACCGTCTCAATTACTCCTACTAGCTCAGCATACCTTCTAGCCCAAACATTTAAAAGATTAAAAAGAAATGAAAGACAAATATTCAATACCAGGGATATGCTCATGATAAATAGTGGTTCCGGAAAAAGGTGGCCGGGTCATATACAAATGGTTATGGAATCAGGTGAAACGGTTTATGAAAAATCAAAACACAAAATTAATATTCAACCCGGTAATGGTATTGATTTATTAAGATTAGTTCTTGAACTTTTAGAAGAATCTTATAATTTAATTAAAACAGGGAAAGCAAAAGTAATAGGTAGTGATGGAAAAAAAGTCCCTGATTCGCAAAGTGGCACAAATGTTATAAAACAAGAAATGTTTGATATTGAAAGAACAAAACGTTATATTATTTTAATATTTATGGGATTAATTGGACCAAATACCGTTGATAGAATAATGAGTCTTGATACATTTTTTCATGACAGAGGGGCAACAGTATATACTAGTATTGTTAAACATGAAAAAGGAATACCAGATATTAGCACTTACGATGAGAAACTAGGGAAAAATACAGGACCACGTGTTAGAAAGCCCCTAAGTGCGGTAGATTTAGCATTATATAAAAATGAATTAGTTGAACTTGATTGGAAATTAGACTTACTATCTGATATGAAAGATTTACATAATTATTTTATGCAAAAGATAAAAAAACCTTATGAAATAGTTAATTATGGAGATGATTATCCTGATTATTTTAAAAATTATTATAATTATAATTATTAATTTTATTATTTTTTATTTATATATTTAAAAGTTTCATTACTATTATGATAAATGTTCAGATGTTTATCATCATGTTGTAAAAAGAAAAAAATAAAGGAAGTATACGTTTTAAAATTAGAATATGATAATTATTATGTCGGAGAATCTAACGATGTTAAAAGACGAATATGGTTACATGAAAATGGAAATGGATCGGCTTGGACTAAAAAATATAATGTTATAGAACAACAAAATACAATTACAAAAAAACAAAAACATTTATGGGAATTATCAGAAACTTTACAACAAATAGCCTTACACGGTATTAATAATGTAAGAGGATCTATGTTCACCAATCCTAATTTTCTATCAAAACAAGAAAAAATAATGGCCGCTCAATTATTCTGTGAAATGAATAATTTTTGCAGAAAATGTGGAAAATCAGGTCATTTTATAACTTCATGTCATTCAAATGATAAAGCCGAATGGGTTTCCAATTTTGGCGGAGAACTAGAATTTAATAAATCACTAAGTATTAGAAAATGCCTTAATTGCTCAAAAGACATTACATTATCTCCAAATTATTATAAATATTGTCAAGATTGCTTTAAAAAATAATATTTAGAATAGAATATATATCTAGTCTATACTATATATATGTCAAATATTTCTGAAGTAAATAACCATTCAAGTGAAGATAGTTTATATAGAGAATTTGCTAGAGAGTTTGGTAGTAGCGCATTAAATGAAATAACATCAGAAGGAAGTACAGATGAAATAACAAGGCAACTCATCGATCAAGCTGAAACACAAATGAGAGAACAACAAGAATTACATAGACAAAGAGAATATCAACAAACTATAAATCAACTTGAAGTTAATCTCCCTCATCTAGAAACAATGACATTACACGAACTACAATCTGAGTATAATACATTATGGTTACATTTAAACACTATTTATGATATGTTTGATTTAAGATATTTATTCAAATATTTACTATCTTTACAAAATAATAAAGGAGATACTTTTATAAATGTAAAACGAGATAATTTAGGTTATTTATATACAAATAAATTTAGTATCGATATATTCCTATTATTTGATAATCTTAATGATTTACAAAATAATCAATATCAAAATAGAATACACCATTTATTAAAAGTATTACATAAGAAATTAAAAAAATGGAAATCTATAAATAATCTTAAGCATCTTAATAATACAGCTTTACAAATCACAAGAGATTATAACTCCGAATTAGAAGAATCAATAAAAAAACATTTTGATAAAATTAAAACAAAAATAACTCAAAAAAATTATAATAAAACGCCGAATTTTAATGAAACACCACAATTCCTTAAATTTTTAGATACAGTAATCGAAAAAATAGATGATGTAAATACACACCCAGAAAGGATCACCGAAGCATATAGTACATTAATTAACCGCACAGGTCAATCAACACCAGTTCCAAGAAATACAAGAGATACTATACATATAAGGGAAAAATTAACAGAATTATATTTTACTCTATATGATATATTATCTAATGTATATCAACACCTTTTCTTAGAAAATGGTTTAGTAGGTTCAGTTGAAAATATAAATGAAATGTTTACTAAAAATAATCTTAATTTAGATAATCTATCATTTGTAAATTTAATTATACCTCTATATCTACTTACAAATGGAATTAATACTACATTACTTTTAGATAAAATTACATTTATTAAAGAATATATAGATGATATGGTCAATATGCTTTATCATGAAAAACAAAACTTCCATACTTACATAAATAGAATCTCTAATGCTTTTGATAAACCCTCAAGAATGGTGTCGGGGACTGTTCCTATTATAGAAGAACATACGGTATCGTCAAGTTCAGATCAAAGTTCTATTGATGGTTCTTCCCTAAAAAGTGATGAATTATTAAATATCCTTAAGAGTCTTGATGGTGTAGATGAAAAATTAGTTATGGATGAACTCAAAAAAGATACAAAAGAAATAATACCAACAAAAAAAAATAAGAAAACAAAAAAGAAAAAATATATAAAACAAATACCTTCTCAAGTACCAGCATTAGAAATAGATGATTTAGATGCTCCTCCCCCAGGATTAAATCATTTCACAACAAGGACACATGTTAAAGTATATTTAAATAACTATGAAACAAATAAAAAACAACCAGTTGAAGGATATATATTTAAAAATCTTGGAAATAATAATTATGAAGTAGCTATATCTCAAAGCAATTTAAATGCTTTTAGAGAAATTAACTTTGAAGATATTATCCAAGCAAGCACTAAAAATAAAATAAGATGGAATAAAAATTATCACCTTTTTGATGAAAATAATGAATGGAATATATTCTCTAATATATATGATACATTAGACAATTATCAATATTTTAGTGATATGGATTCAGATGTCCATAAAGAATTATCTTTGAAAGCAGGTGATAAAATATCATTTACCTCGAATCAAACATGGTGGATCGATCCATCTTCATATGATAAAGATAATTATTCATTAGAAATTAATCCCAATTATCTATTAGTTATTGGAACAGTCGCACAAGATGTTGATTCAAGTGATCTTTTTTTTGCCATACAAAATAGAAGTGAATTACCAAAAGTTAGGATAAAAATTGATTCATTAATAGTAAAAAGAAATCGTTATCAAATTTTTGTCTCTAAAGGAGAATTAAACGAAGCTGAAACTAGAAGATTTAGACAAAGGAATCAAAATACTGTCGAACAAAGAGGATATGAAATGGGTCAAGTAATCGGAGAAGAACTAAGGAATCAAACTGGGATTGATCCTATATTATCAGATTTACTTACAAGAAATAGAATAGAACCACAATTAAATCAACAAGAAATGGAAAATCTAGAAAGGATAATGGAAGGAGGTAAAACTCCCAAAAAGAAGAAAAAGAAGAAAAAGAAGAAAAGGAAGAAAACTAGGAAGAAAACTAGGAAGAAGAAGCATAATTAGTTAGTATTTCATGTTGTTCCCGTTTGACTATCATATAACTTAAAATAGTTAAATAATTATTTTTACATTTCACTTCTTTTTCTCTTTCATGATTTTTATAAAGTAATGATTTACCAATAATAAGTTTTTTATAAGGTACTACCTCCATTTTTTTATAAGGTACTATCTCCATGTTTTTATAATATAATTATAAAAAAAATCAAATTTATAATTAACGTCTTCTAGTATTTCTTATTTTCATTGTTCTCTTTCGTTTTGTTCTTTTTTTCCCTAGTTTATTATATTTATCCCAAACAGTTTTATCGATTTTTCTCGCAGGACCATTCATAATTACCGATGCTAACCTTGCTTGAGCCCAACTTTCATGGGTTTGATTCGGTCGAGAACCACTACTATAATATGCTCCTCTTCCTTTATCTATTATCTTATCTGCGCCAGTTTTAGTGATAATATTTTTATGTAAAAACTTTTTATCTGTTATTTTATGACCATACTTTTTCTCATACTTTTCAACCCATTTTGAACGTTTTGTTTTAAATCGTGTTTTAGGTCTATCTTTATTCTCAAATATAGAACGTATCTGTTTCTTTTTTTCATCTCCTTTTAAACCCCGTATATATTTATAAGGTATATTACGTGTTTCACCTTTATAAGAGACTTTAACCATTATATATTTCTATTATATTTTAATTTAATTTAAACGTTAAATTTGAATAATATTATATATTTATTATAATACCTATGGCAGAATATATATGTCCTTACTGCCAAAAACTATGGAAATATAAAAATGCTTTTACAAAACATACTCTAAAATGTAAAATGAAAGAAGTTATTGAACAATCTGAACAGGATAATATAATAAATGAACCAGAACCAGAACCAGAACCAGAACCAGATGATTTAGAATCAATTATTAAAAAACACAATGATATGTCTATTAAACGCAATGGTTCAATTTTAAGTTTTAATGGAGATTCTTCATCTATTCTTGATAACATCTCAGATAAATCAATACAAACAATATGTATTGATCCTCCTTATAATATTAAAAAAGATAAATGGGATAATATCGAAAATTATGAAGAATGGCTCATAAATATTATCTGTAAACTAGAAAATAAACTAAAAGATAATGGTTCATTCTTCATGTTTCATAATGAAATGGAAGTGATTGCTTCATTAATGATGAAAATTAAAGAAAAAACTGATCTCAAATTTATCCAAATGATAACATGGAATAAAAGATTTGAAGGATCTCCCAAATATGGTTACATGAATGGATATGTTGTTAAAGAAGAAATGCATATGTGGAATAAAATGTGCGAATATATACTCTTTTACACTAAAGATAATACATGGAAATTTAAAAAATATAGAGAAGAAGCAGGGGTAACAAGTAAGACAATCGCTCTTGAAGTCCCCAGCAAAACCGGGGGTCTAACAGGCTGGTACGGCAATCTAGAAACTGGATTAAACTTCCCAACCAAAGAAAGGATGAAACCAATAACCAAACATATTGGTCTAGAATATGATGATGTTGTTCCTAAATTTAGAAATCAAAAAACACATCATAGTGTATGGAATTATGATATGGCAAAAAGATCAAAAGTACATATGACACCAAAACCAATTGAACTCCTGGAAAATATCATTAAACATACTACAGATGAAGGTGATATTCTATTAGATTGCTTTGCTGGAACAGGTTCTTTAGGAATAGCGTGTAATAATACAGGGAGAAAATGTATTCTTATTGAGAAAGAAAAAAAATATTATGATTTTATTAATGATTCTCTTGATCTAAATATTGAATTATGATTTAGATTTTTTAAAACGTGTATTAAAATCTTCCACATCATCTATTTTTTTTGTTATATCTTCTATACTCTTACATCCTTGGAAGTGAGGATGGTTTAAAATTGTTCGTATAGAATCTAAACAACTTGATTTTTTCTTATTTAGATATGTATCCAATATAAGATTTACAGGCGATAAATATGAAAACTTTTCACCACTATCCTTTATAATTGTAAACCTTCTTATTATATAACATCTCACTAAAAATGAAGATATGACCTCTCCTATTAGATTATCTCGTTTTAATGGATCATAAATAATATTTATGCCATTTGGTAGGTGGTCCGTAACTTCCTTAAAATCATAATTTAATAAACTTATTATAGATATTACCCCTTGAAGCCATTCTCCCCTCCCACCATCTTCTAAACAATATAATGCCCCATAATTTTCCTCTTTATTATATTCTTCATAATCTTCGTATTCTTCATAATCTTCATCACTTGAGTTCATATAAATATAAATATTAATTATAATATAAAATATAATTTTTCAAATTTTAACATGGTGGAGGGAACTGAGAAAGTATAGTCCGTAATACATTCAGCCATTCCTCTTCAATAAAACTATATTCTCCGATTATTCTATTCCCTTCCCTAGTCATCATTACTAAATTAGTTCCATAAATAGTATAACATTCATTACAACGAGAAGATATATGCCCCATTTGAATATCATATTTATCAATGATAGTTCTATTGTCTCGCGTAATGTCTGCCACATTACTAATTTCTAATTCTTTATGAATAATAGGACAGATTGTATTCCCATGTTCATTAAAGACAGTTCGATTATATGTATTAAAATAATAAATCAGGAAGTTCTTATGGTTAATCATAGAATTATTAGTGTGATAACATTTATATGTTTCTGAATTATAATTAATAAATTCACTCATTTTATCAACATTCATAGTATATACAATCCAATCAATAAGAGCAGTTGCCATCATAAATGGTGTTGTCTGTTCCTTAAGAGGTATAGCACATTTTAACTTGTTTCCCTGTGGTTGACGTATGCTTCTTTCTTGTTTATTTGTCAATGCGATAGGAAATAAACGTGTTGCTCGATTTTTAAAAACATAATCATCTGCGCCAGGAGTACTAAAGATAGATGTATCCGTCTTTCCATCAATTTTCTTAGTCAAAGCACTTTGAATAAACACTTTCGGAAAACAGCTACATCGTCCAACATGACCCTTAGGAAGAACACATAACTTTTTCCTCACCTTGGACTGTACTTCCTCCAAACTATTTGTAATATAAGGTTTAATATTATTATATGCCGCATTCACCACCGAAGGCGTTACAGTCCTCCCCGTCTCTTTTAAACAGAAATTATCCTTATAATGTTTTCCAATTTCACTCTCTTCAAACTTTTTAGCAAAATCCTGACATTGTTGATATTCATCACCATAAATATTCATGGTGTAAATTTGATTATTATTATAAAAATATCTATAATTTCAAATTTAAAGTTTTATTACTATTAATATAGTAAGTATAAAATGGAAGATCTTGGTGTAATTGAACAGGAATGTGATCATATCGATTTTGATGTTGAAGAAACAGGGAAAATAATTGTTGAAGAAAAAGTAGAAAAAATAGAAAAAAAAGAAAAAGAAAAAAAAAAGAATAATAAAAATTATCCTCAACGATGTAAATTTATTAAAAAAAATGGTCAACAATGCCGTCAAAGAGGTAAACCAAATCAATCTGGAGGACCAATTATTAATGGATATTGTAATTATCATAGACAAAACCCATAGTAAATGTTAAATTTGAATATTTAATTTATATCGTATTAACAATAAGATGAGTTCATCTATATATAAGATCAATAAGCCCAAATATAGAGATAAATTAGCCTCTTTTGATTATGATTGGACCATAGTAAATCCCAAAGAAGGAAAAACATTTCCCATAAACGTTAATGATTGGGAATGGTACCATCCATCCGTCCCTAATAAAATAAAAGAATACTATGATAATGGTCATATGATAGTCATTTTTACAAATCAATCTAAAGAATGGAAACATAAACAAATAAGAATAGTAAGTAGAGCACTCAAAATTCCAATATTTACAGTTATAGCATCTAAACCAAATTATAAACCTAAAACAAACATGTTTGATGTTCTATTCAAAAACAATACAATTAATAAATCAGAATCGTTCTTCGTAGGGGATGCTCTAGGTAGAAAAATAGACTTTTCTGATTCTGATAAAATGTTTGCTGATAATATTGGTATAAAATGTTACAGTCCAGAAGAAATATTCTTTAAAGAAGAAAAAATAATTATACCCAATATTCTAGATAAATATTTTATTTATAATGAATCTAGTCCAGAAATTATTATCATGGTCGGTTATCCAGGATCAGGTAAAAGTACAATTGCTAATTATATTTGTAACTCAGATAATTATGTTTCCATTAATAGTGATGATTATAAAACAACTCCCAAAATGCTAAAAAAAGCAAAGGATTATCTATTAAATAAATCATCCATCATTTTTGACGCAACAAACTCATCAATAAAAAAAAGAAATGAATATATTACATTCGCTAAAAAGAATAATTATTATAATATCAAATGTATTCATGTATCGACTCCCCTAAGTGTATCATTTAAAAGAAACAGACTACGTAAAGAAGAAAAACAAGTTCCAAAAATAGCATACTCAGTATATACAAAACATTATCAAGAACCCTCGTCAGATGAAGGTTTCCAATTAATTAAAATTTGAATGGCTTATTACATTTATTATATTTCAATGATCAGTCATATTTATATATTTATTCTTGAAGCTTTCATATGCTTTTACTCTTTACTCTTCTGGAATAAATTTATAAATGAAACAGGTTTTATTCTTGATAACCTAGAACAAATAAAATTAATGATGTATAATATTATACTCTTTATTTTCCATCTTTCAATATTATCAATATCAATTTACATATTAATTATGGTGGTCTATGGAATAGAAACAGAATTAATTAATTATATACAAATAGTATGTTTCTTAGTCGCCCTTGATTTTATCTTTGGTGGAGGTATTAAAAGGGATTCTGTAAACTAAATTTTATTTAAACATTTCTCAATTAATAGTATAGGGATAAAATATATCAACGCATTCATATTTGTCATTATACACCCAATCAATACACCATAGATAATAATATTATTATATCTATTCACATATTTTTTATCAATATAATGTCTTACTATAAACCATATTGCTAATAAATATCCCACTATATTTCCAAGTGAACATATATGATTTTCTTTTTCAGAATGATCTATAAAATCAATTTTTTTAGTAAACACATCAAAAGGATGCGATAAATACTTATCAGTCTTAAAATAATTAAACATGTAAATTATATAAATACTTTCAATTAAAGATAGAATTACCATAATTATAATATATATTATATTATATATGAGAATTGGTTTCATTGTTGGAAAAGATGATGAAATATACGACGATGATTACTTGTATAATATGACTCCAAAAAAATACTTACAATATGGAGAATTAAATACTGATGTTGCTATTGCTATGACTATTAAAACTGGATACCCCGATATAACTGTTGATATTATTCTTCCTAAAGAAATAACTCTTGAAAGATTAAAAAAAAATAAAGTTAATTTTATTCTTGGTTATGATTGTATTAATCAAATCGTAGAAGACCCTTATGTCAAAAAATTTTCGGGTAAATCTGGTCATAATAAATTAAAAAATATCTACTCAAATAAATCAGCAAAAGTATTCCCCCCAATCGAATTCCTTGATTTTATATGGAGTAAAGATAAATACCTAACTAAATTTAATCAAAAGAAAATACCCATTACAAAAACTATAACAGCTCAATCGAAAACTATCAATGTTAATAAAATAATGGGATCAGTTCAAAGGAATAATTGGAAAGAATTTATCATAAAACCAGTTGGAGGAACTATCGCAATTGGAGTTGAAAGATTCAAATTGTCAGAATGTCTAAAAGACCCTCTAATCATCCAAAATTATTTTAATGAATATAAAGCACAATATGATAAATTCCTCATCCAAGAACTTATTAAAGGTTTCACAAAACAAGGTGAAATTAAAATGTACTGGATCAATGGTGAATATTCATATGCAGTAAATATCATTGATGGTGGATCTTATGATAATTACCATGTTCTTAATGTTAAAAATAAAAAAGTCCTCGATGAATGCAAAAAAATAGGAAAAAATACTCTTAATGCTCTACCAAAAATAAAAGTTGGAAAAAAAAATATTGTTCCCGCTCTAGTTAGAACCGACTTTACATGTTGTCTAAATAATAAAACCCCCTCGCCATCAAACTATTTCCTTAATGAAGTTGAACATCAAGATGCTGGTTCATATGTAAATAATGAAAATATAACTTATCCTTATGTTCAAGTTATGGCAGACACGTTTGTTAAAAAAGCACATGAACTCGTTGAAGCTGGTTTTTAAATGATCAATTTTAACTCCCGTGTTAAAAATATTCTATCATCAAACAAATCATGCATATCAATATTAATAATCACTTTATAATAATATATTTTATTAGTTATTATACATTTTTCTATAATATTAGGTTTCCTCCAATTATTAATATCAACATTAATAATATCTTCATACGTATTTTCTCTTTCTAAATTCCAAATATATAAAGGTTCCTCCATAATAATCGATTTGTGTATAATTTCCCATTCTGTTCGACTTTTCGCAGTACTTTTCCACCACTTAGATTTAAAACATTCATTTAACCCCGTTGTCCGTCGTAAACAATCATATATATTACTATTATAAGGTTCTAATCCCAATATTTTATGATTCTTATAATAATATAAATATTGAGGAACATTACTATCATCATTATTTATTGATGCTTTATACCTTAATTGAATATCACAGTTTAACCAATTATAAAAGTCTCGCTCTATATAATCATCCCGTATTTCCTGTAATAATCCTTCATTCTTTATATTTATAATTTTTTTAACAATTTCTTCAAAACCATCGAATTTTATTCGTAATAATAAAAATATATGATAATCATTTTTTTTTTGTAGATTCAATTTCATACCAATTATTATTAACAATTATTCTTTAAACAAAAAAAAAATATATATACTTAATAAATAACAATGGACGGAGGTGGATTATCAAACGTTTTTGCTAACCTTTTTGTAAAAAATCCCCAAAAAAATTCATTTATAGTAATGGTTGTATCTATTATTCTTAAAACTATTATAGTTATGGTCACCTATAATAAAATATGGCCAAGATTAGTAGAAAATACCGGTCAAGATACCTCTAAATTCAAACCATTAACATTCTTCGAAGCATTCTTATTTGTAATCTTATTCATGTTTTTATAAATTAAAATTTGAATTCAATTTACTTTTAATTATAACCTTATTCTTATATTTAAACACTATGTCTGATATTGAAGATCTAGTGTCTAACTCAAAAAACATCCTATTTCTAAAAGAACTCGTTAATTATGATTTTAACTCGGAAAAAGACTTTCTTAAAAAATATAATAAAGTAAGGTCAAACCTACGTATTTGCCCAAGTAAACCCGTTCTCAGAAAAATATACAATCAATTAATCATTGATAATGAAATTGAAAGGAATCCATCGTTCCTTAAATACTCCCTTAAAAAGAAAGCAAGATCTTCTTCAGGTGTTTCAGTTATAACGATCCTTACCAGTCCAACTCCAGAATATACTGACAAAGATGGTAATAAAGTAAAACAATCATTCAGTTGTGGGAAAAATTGTGCCTACTGTCCGAATGAACCAGAAATTAAACTGAATCTAATTGTTAAAGATATTAGTCCAACAGGAAAACAAGTTAAAGTTTTCACTAAAGATGATATCCATCTAATTCGTACCCTTTCATACATTATCCATAATAATAATATTCATGAAGTAGAACAATGTTCTCATTTTAAAGATACAAACTTTATCTTCCAGCTCTATAATAAAATAGATACCCTCAAAATTGGAGATAATATAATTGGTGTTAAAATTGAACAACCAAGAAGCTATCTATCCAGTGAACCAGCCGTTTTAAGAGCCAATAGAAACAAATTTGACCCAATACTTCAAATGTATGATAGAACAGATGCCCTCATTAATTGTGGTCATGAAGTTGATAAAATTGAAGTCCTTGTTCTCGGTGGAACATGGGACCATTATCCAATAGAATATCAAAATGAATTCATTAGAGACATCTACTACAGTGTAAATACCCTTGATCATAGAGGTGTTCCAAAATCATCTCTAAAAGAAGAAATAGAAATCAATCAATATTCGTCTAAAAGACTAATTGGTCTAACACTTGAAACAAGGCCAGATTGTATCAATCTAAGACAAATTAAGAAGCTTAGAGAATTTAATGTTACTCGCCTTCAAATTGGAGTTCAACATATTGATGATGATATTCTCGAAAAAATAGAAAGAGGATGCTTTACAACCGATACCATTAAAGGAAACTACCTATGGAAACAAAATGGAGGGAAAGTTGACTGGCATCTCATGCCAGACCTTCCTGGCAGTTCGATTCAAAAAGATATCAATATGTTTGAAAAAATCTTTGGAGTTAATCGTATTGATGAAATATCTAAAAACTACTTCAAATATGAACTAACTCATCCAGAACTTCAGGCAGATCAACTTAAAATTTACCCATGTTCCGTAGTTGATTGGACTAAAATTAAAGAATGGTATGAGAATGGTTCATATAAACCCTATTCCGAAAATGAAGAAGATCTTATTAAAGTTATTGCTTTCATAAAAAATAACATATTCCCATGGATCCGCCTTAACAGAATTATTAGAGATATTCCCAATCTAAATATCATCGGTGGAAATGAAAATGTTAACCTTCGTCAAACCCTTCTAGCACGTAAAGATATCAATTGTCAGTGTATCAGATGTCGTGAAGTTAAAGATAGAACACAAGATATACATAATGCAGAACTTTTCATTCGAGAATACAATGGTGTAAACTCAAGGGAATTCTTTATCAGCTATGAAAGTCCAGATCAACAAATCCTTTATGGATTCCTTAGACTCAGACTTAATGATTCTAATGATGATCTCATCTATAAAGATCTTTATGGTTGTGCCCTCATTAGAGAACTCCACGTCTATGGGACAATCGTAAAACACGATATAAAAAACGATACACTCGTTCAACATCAAGGTTTTGGTAAAAAACTTCTTGAAATAGCAGAAAATATTTCATACGATAATAACTACGATAAAATTGCTATCATTTCAGGAGTAGGTGTAAGAGAATATTATGAAAATAGAGGGTATACTCTTCTAAATAATTATATGATTAAAGAATTCAAAATAACAAAAAATTTTCCTATCTTTGAATATACTATTCTATCTACTATCCTAGTTATAATCATTAGTATCTTTTATGATATTTACTACATCTAGATATGTGGCATTGGAGAAGGTGTAATGTCCGTTGTCCAAGACCAACCCGAATAAATATTTCTCTTGTCATCGACCCAATTCCTTCGAAGTACATCATAATTTTCCCAAGTGGCATCACACGGATTATAAAGATATTCTTCTTCAGCTTGATTTACCATAGAATGACCCGTCGGACAAAGTACACACTCCACATCATTCAAACCATAGTTCGGATTTTCATTAGTGAATGGTCGGAATGAACACATCGTTTCGCCATTATAAGATGTATCACCATAAATAAAATCCTTACTCCAATCAAAATTAAATTCCCATTCCTTATCCTGTCCATTATAAAAGAACATTGCTGGTCCAGTAAATCCTCGATAAGTTTCTCCATCCTTAACATATATGTAGTCTCTCTCTTTACCAGTCTCAATTTCATCAATCTTAGACCAAATAAGGTCCCACCTCATAATAGGTTCCAGCCAATGGGGAGGTGGAAAGAACGAAAATTGTCCTCCCCTCTTATCAGAATGAATAAGTGAACTACCCGACCACTGCCATTGAAGTTCATTCTTCTTCATGATTCCATGATCATTCTTTTCAATAAGTTCCATAAATTTATCTCCCTGTGAAGATCCCTTAGACACCTGAATATCTGTCTTAGGCTTTGAATCCCTCTTATTTTTTGATGGTCGGCGCTCCTTAGATTCCTTAAAAGTCATTGGACCAATCTTCATTTTTTTCAATCGTTTTGACCACTTTTCCCCTTCATACCCATCATCCATAATTGGATTGTATGCCATTTCACGAGCATTAACCATAGTACTTTCTCCCCCCCTATCGTCAGAAAAGCTGTTACTAAGAGCATCGATCATATCCTCATTCTGAAAAGTAACATGTAGAGGAACATCATTGATCACAGCATCTGCCCATGTCCCACGATTATTAAGGAATCCTTCCTTTTCCCCGACATCCTTCTTGTAAACAGGAAACCCATCCTTAAAATTGAAATTCTCAGAATCGCAGAAAGCCATTTTAGACTTCCTTCTCTTTCTTCTTTAAGGGATTTCCTTCAAAAACTTATCAAATTTTGATTTAAGGGATTATCATACAACTAATATATGAATGATATTAAAACATGTCATATATGTCTTGAAGATAAAGACTATGAAGAAGAATTATTATTAAAAACATGTTGTCAAGCTTTCATCTGCAATGATTGCTGGACAAACTTACTACAAAATGATAATATTAATCAATGTCCCACATGCTCCATATTAATAACTATACCAGAAGAACCTCCAGAACAAGGACAATTGAATAGTCAAAATAACATATATAATTATTGTAAATCATTATTTCATAGACTCTCAATATTAGTTAAATGGTCATTAATAGGATATACGATGACCAGTCTTTTTATGCTTATACTATACCGCAACCTTGATGACTATTTTGATATAATGTATACTCTCAATAATATAATTTACTTTTGGCCAATTAACCTCTTCCTAGGTTACCTCATAACCACCATGTATGAATATTACAATAATATGACCTGTCAAATATGGTATAATAACTAAACACCCTTAGGACTAAATGAAATACCACAACCACAACTCGTCATTATATCTTTATTTATCTCAAAATTAAATTTACTCTCATACTGTCCCTTACTATAATCCTCCAACACATAATCTATAGTTGTTCCCAATAAAAACATCTCACTCATAGGATCAACATACACCTTTGTTCCATTATCCTCCATTACTGTATGATATTTATTTTTAACTATCTTATCATATAATTCTTTCTCTAATAAATCTAACTCAAAATTAAAACCATTACATCCCCCACTAGATGTAGAATATACAAAACCATACTCATTCTTAGATTTTGTTATAATATCACGTATCTTACCCCATGCATTTTGTGTTATCCTTATACTAGTCATTATATATTATACCTATTTTATTCTTTTAAACATATTTATTTAAAAAAACATACAATAGTGTTACTCATAAAGGATAGTAATTACACTATTCTATAACCACCACCACTCATAATTTCTTGAAACCTTTTTTCATTAAATTCATCTTCATAATCTAATTGATCATAATCGTCCCATGATATTCTAAATTGTACAATTCTACGTTCCTTTCCAGGCATATTACCAGTCACCCAATTCCAGAAAGTAGTCGGTGGGGTTCGATGAAATACTTTATTATTATCAAATATTAATGCTATATATTCACTTTTCTCGACATCAAAATCTATAAATTTAGCAAAATCATATTTCGCAAAACTGCTTTTAACAAATCGATTTGCTTTATTACCATCAACTTCTGTTGCCACTTCAGTCCAAGTTGTGTCATAATCTTCATCTCTATCAAATAACATAATTCTATAATCATGATCAGCAGAGGCAGAGCCGAATTCTGCCAAAGCATCTATATCCTGATGCAAAGTAGGACGAGGCGGAAGTATCCTTGGAGCATTAGTACTAATTCCCGAAAATTGAATATGTTCTGGTATTCCTATTCCAGCCATTGATAATATTTTAGGCATAAATTTTTCTAACAGAATATTTATATCACCTTGAGGAGTTTCAGACATCTGGAGATTATGTTTAGGTCTCCAATCCTTCCTTATTTGTTTAGCATATTCGCGTGTTCCGTAATAGCCAGTTAAATCGCGGCGGGCTGGGAGAATATCTGCTATGTGATCCCTTTCCATTTTTGTTTCTCCAAATTTATGTGTTTGAAAGTTTGGCTCACGATCATGAATATCAGTAAAATATGGATTTATATCATCGATCTGTAAATTATCATTTAATCTCAAATTATAGGATGTAACGGAATCACCAATGAGAGGTGATTTGATTATCTCCTGCTCTCTCAAAAATTTCCACGGAGTAGAGTGAGCACCATCTAATATTTGATGTATTCTTGAATCATATTCAATTAAACCAACACCTAATTTCTCTGCTATATCTAATCCATCCTCATTTATAGTCATATAATCGTTAATTGTTTTACCATGATCAAATATACCAGTAATATATATCATTGCTATAAATACCATTAATATTACCGTTATATAAGTTTTCTGAGAATCCCCTTTACTTTTATGCTGCTTATAATACTTATCGGTTTTTGCCATCATATCATCATAAGAAGGTACATGATCCTCCGTCCAATGACCCCTTGAAGGTGACCTAGTATGTATTCTACTTTTACCTCCACCCTCCATCCGTCTCCCTCTTCTCCTACCCCTTCCACGTACTCGTCCAGATCTCCCTCTACTCCGTTTATCACTTCTTCTTTTACTTCTACTTTTACTTCTTCTTTTACTTCTTCTATTAGATCTCGCCATGCTCCGACGTCTTCTAGTCCTCCTTCTTTCCATATATATAATATATTATAAATTATTTTACCTCAACCTTCTTAATAACACCCACAGCAACAGTCTGCCTCATATCACGAACAGCAAATCTACCCAAAGGAGGATATTCGGTAAATGTCTCAACACACATCGGCTTCGTTGGCTCCAATTTAACAATTGAAGCATCACCATTCTTTATAGATTTAGGATTTTCTTCAATTACCTTTCCAGTCCGTCGATCTATCTTTTGAGTAATATCCTTAAATTTACATGCTATATGCGCTGTATGACAATCCAAAACAGGGGCATATCCATTTGATATTTGTCCGGGGTGATTCATAATTATCACTTGTGATGTAAAAGTCTTAGTTTCCTGAGCAGGATGATCCTTATTATTACTAGCAACATACCCCCTCTTTATATCCTTTATTG
>Ga0315315_10001131_pt1 | contig 24229 bp, 14 predicted proteins | sample M140m3416metaG_FD_203699 | JGI IMG/M metagenome (GOLD analysis project Ga0315315, IMG submission 203699) | Ammonia-oxidizing marine archaeal communities from Monterey Bay, California, United States - M1 40m 3416 | ecosystem: Environmental > Aquatic > Marine > Intertidal zone | place: USA...
ACAGTTGCTCGCGACGTGGGTTTGGCTTTAGCGAAATCCTGTGGGACAGTGGTGGACATTACTCTTCTCCCTCTTCAGACGATTCGCTGGCAGATTGTTCCCCATCATTCTCGGATTCTGTGTTCATTGGTGGATTAGATACAGCTTCCTCTGTTTCCGTCGCTGCTTCATCGCGAGTGAGTTTGACGTTCGGGCGAGTTGGCATCTTCGCGGGTGGTTTCACGTAGTCCAATGATTCACAGAACCGGTGAAACACGTCACTATTTGCTTTTGCAATTTTGTTTGTTCCGCGAAATCGAAAAATCCAATAGTTCGATTCCATGGGCAGAATGAAGGCGAGGATGGTTTCCGATTCGCCACCAACGGTCGCGAATGAACCAACACCGTTTTGTGTCCGTAGTGCGGCAACATTCTTCATCGCCTCGTCATCGCTGATTTGGTCCAGACCGAGTTGTCTGCGCCACCGTTGGACTTGTGCTGGAATTCCACTGTGGCCTGGAAATCGTCCCAGTGTGATTCGCGCCGGTTTGACAGGCGGTCCTGTGGTCCATGCTCGCAGGCTGAACTGGTCATTAGATGCGAGTTTCCATGTGCTTGGAATATCCAGGCGAAACGGTATTGGAGTGAATTCACGACGCAGCAGATCAGAAGTGAGTTTCTTTTCGTTTTCACTTTGGACAACGTACTGCCGAATTGCAGGTGAATCGTCACAGCCTGCCGTGAACAGGCACAGATTGCCGGCAATGAAAATCGTCCGTAATGAAATCGATGGGCACATGAGAGATGGCGAGCTTATTTCAGGGGCCAGTGAAGCGTCGATCGTAGTGCACCGGCGTTCATGTTGAACTCTGAAAGGCAGGATAAGATCGGAGGGAAATGCTGTCTATACATGTTACAACGCAAAATGATACGGCCAAATTTCAGGAACGCTGTGGATCGACGGAATCAGTCAGGTAAATCATGGAAAGAAGCTTGCAGACGACATTCTGATGAGCGTGACACGGTTGGCAGGTTGATTCTTTTTCCGTGGGGGGTAAGGATGGCGTGCCATAATAATAGTAGGCGCGCAGCACGCTGCTGCGATCTTGAGTTCGTTGCGTTCCCGGTAGTGAGACTTAGCGATGGTCTATGCTCAGGTGTTTTTTCGTTTTCTTTTACTGGCCTGGGCAGTCGTCTACTCAAGCTCAGCAAGATCTGGTGACCCGGCGATACATCAGGTTCTGGATGCCGGACAGCAACCTGACGACGTTCGCCTGAAAGCTCCCAAAGATCTGAATGGCTACTTCCCTTTTGAGGTTCCCGATTCGGTAGCTGCGTGGGAGGTACGACGGTCCGAGTTGCAACAGCGTGTACTGGTCTCCATCGGGCTGTGGCCGATACCGAAGAAGACTCCGCTGAATCCGGTGATCCATGGAAAAGTGGCACGTGATGGATTCACGATGGAGAAAGTCTATTTCGAAAGCCTGCCTGGACATTTTGTGACAGGTATGTTGTTCCGGCCCGCTGTTCCTCCAGAATCCCCAGGCCCGGCAGTGTTGAGCCCTCATGGTCACGGCGGCCGCTTTCAGAAGGCGAGTGAAGAAAAGATCAGAAAGCAAATTGCGAATGGCGAAGAGTTTTTGCCTCGATCGGGCCGGATGCCAAAACTTGCTCGTTGTGCTCAGCTTGCAAAAATGGGATGTGTGACATTCATCTACGACATGCTGGGCTACGTGGACAGTCAACAGATTTCGTATGACATTGCTCATCGTTACAAGTCACCTCGAGCTGAGCTTGAAGGCGCAAGCAATTGGGGATTCTATAGTGCACAGGCGGAAGCCAGACTGCATTCGATTTTGGGTGTTCAAACCTGGAATGGTATTCGAGCGTTAGATTTTGTCGAGAGCCTCCCGGATGTCGATCCAAAACGAATCGCAGTCACCGGCGGCAGTGGCGGAGGTACTCAGACGATTCTTTTAGGCGCGATTGATGATCGTCCGATTGCCGCCTATCCGAACGGCATGGTCTCGACATCTATGCAGGGTGGCTGTACGTGTGAGAACTGCAGTCTGCTGCGAATCGGAACGGGCAATGTAGAGCTGGCCGCCTTGTTTGCTCCACGACCGCAGTCGATGACAGCCGTCAACGACTGGACAAAAGCCATGATGGCGAAGGGGTATCCTGAACTGAAACAGCTTTACAAGATGCTCGGAGTTCCGGATGGCGTCGATTGCGTGGAAATGTTGAGGTTTCCTCACAACTACAATGCGGTCACTCGCAGGTTGATGTATTCGTGGATGAATCGTCATTTGAATCTGGGGCTTGACGAACCAATTGTGGAAACCGATTGGGCACTGTTCACCAAAGAAGAGGCGGCAATCTGGACGGACGACCATCCGGCTCCACCTGGTGGGATCGACTATGAACGTCAGTTACTCAGGCAGCTGGATGAACGTGATCGGCAAGCTCTGTTCGAGCATGCTCCGAAAACGGCCAGTGATCAGCAGGAATACCGTCGACTGGTTCAGGGGGCGTGGGCAACTTTGATCGGTCGTGATGTGCCAAACACAGAAGACATTCACAGGACAAAAGTCTGGAAAGCAGAACGTCCCGGATACCTGGAAATCGGTGACATATTGTCGCTAACATCGGCTGGTGAGCAGTTACCTGTTATTTCACTTTATCCAAAATCGTCGAAATGGAATCAGGAAGTTGTGTTGTGGGTGGATGGTGTTGGTAAGTCAGGCATGTTCAACGGAAAGGATCTTCATCCTGATGTTCAGCGACTTGTCGGTGCTGGATATTCGGTTGTCGGTTTGGATATGGCAGGGCAGGGCGAGTTCACGATAAATCGTGAAACGCTCACGGAAAACCGACTGGTTAATAATCCTCGAACTTATGCCGGATATACGTACACATACAACGACACGATGTTCGTACAGCGCGTGCATGACTTGTTAACGCTTACAGCCTGGATAAATGGAGACGAACACAGTCCGAAAGCTCTGCATGCAGTGGGAGTCAATGGTGGCGCTGAGTTGCTGGCGGCTGCTCGTGCGATTGCTGGGGATGAACTTCAGAACGTAGCCGTCGTGACACAGGGATTTCGGTTTGCCGGTTTGGCTCGCTGGCAGGATTCCCGGTTTGTTCCCGGGGCTGTCAAGTACGGCGACCTGCCGGCGTTACTGTCGCTGGCCGCTCCTCACCCACTGTGGGTAGGTGATGAACCTCAGAAGCTGTCGATCATCAGCAGGGCGTATGCAGCCGCTGACGCGGCAAACGCAGTGACATTTGGAACTGAGTCCGGAAACTCTGTTGCAGATGCCGTAAGCTGGTTACTGCAGCTCTAGATGTTTGCCGAGACCGAGGGATAGGCAGCCCACAGTCACGTCAGGCAGGCCTCCTGTAGGCTGGGCCCGACGAATCAGCAGCTATTGCGGCAGCTTGAACAGATAGCCAATTTTCCGAATACGGAATCGCCGGAGAATGATTCAGCTTCCACCATGGCGACGCTATACTCCTGTTCCTTGCCGATCAGGGCGGGATTAACTGCCGAATTGTTGCTGGAAATGAACCGATGGAAGCTGGAATTGTTGGATTGCCGAACGTTGGCAAAAGTACTTTGTTTAATGCGCTCACCTGCAGTGAGGCAGCTCAGAGTGCCAATTATCCGTTCTGCACGATCGAACCCAACGAAGGGATCGTGAGTGTTCCGGACAGTCGGCTTGATACGATCACAAAATACATTCCCCCCCAAAAGGTGATTCCGGCAATCCTGAAGTTGGTAGACATTGCTGGTATTGTTAAGGGAGCGAGTGAAGGCGAAGGTCTGGGTAATAAGTTTCTCAGCCACATTCGCGAAGTCGATGCCATTATGCAGGTGGTGCGGTGTTTCGAAGACGAGGATGTGACTCACGTTGGCGGAGCTGTCGATCCACTTACAGATATCGAAATCATTGAAACCGAACTGCTGTTGGCAGACCTGCAGACGCTTGAGAACTCACTCCCCAAATCGGAACGTACCGCTCGAGGGGGCGACAAAGAAGCCAAGCTGCGAGTGGAAGTCAGTAAGAAGTGTCTGGAACACGCTCATACAGATCAGCCTTTGCGTACGCTGGAATTCAACGAAGACGAACTCAAGGTCGTCAAAGGCCTGGGGCTCATGACAGCCAAGCCTATTCTGTACATTGCCAATGTTGATGAAGATGACGTTGCAGGTAATGGTCGGCTTGTGGCGAAAGTTCGAGAATACGCAGACAAAGTGGGCGCCCAGGTTGTTCCAGTATGCGCGAAGTTTGAATCGGAACTTGCCGCACTGGATGAAGAAGGTCGCGAAGAAATGCTGGAAGCCGTGGGATTGGAGGCACCAGCTTTGGCCGCGGTTGCTCAGGCGGCTTACCGAACGTTGGGGTTGCAGAGTTATTTCACCGCCGGAGAAAAAGAAGTCCGGGCGTGGACGATTCCCGTTGGAGCTACCGCACCACAGGGAGCTGGTGTGATTCATACTGACTTTGAGCGAGGCTTCATTCGCTGTGAGGTTTATCGACTGGAAGATCTAGTGGAACACAAAACCGAAAAGGACATTCGAGCTGCAGGGAAACTACGAGTCGAAGGTAAGGAATACGTGATGCAGGATGGAGATATTTGCCACTTCCTTTTCAATGTGTGATCCGTCTGAAGCGTCAATGACACCAGCCAGTTTCTTCGAACGTCCTGCCTCGGCAGGCTGGGAAGTCGTGCCGATTCCTGGTGTGGCCGACGTCAACTGCTGGGCATGGTTTCGACCGGGAACTTTGCCAGTGGGAGTGGCTGTCACGATTCCACCGGATGTCATTGGCCTTCCGGGAACTCTCCTGCCGTTCTCCTTCCTGCAGTTGATTCATGCAGTGGGGCTGACGCGGGAGCAATTGGTATCAGTATCTTTCTATGGAGAACCATGGCAGTCTGCCGTTCATTGGCGGGCAACTGCTGCTGAATTTCTTCCATGCCCGCCTGCCGTTGCGAATGTTCAGATCCTGTTGATGGCAGAACAGCAAACGTTGCCCGTTCCGCAACTTCAGCCCACGGCTCACTTACCATCGTCAGCAGCTGAAGCGTCCGCTGCGTCTACGGCGATGACCAGTCAGTTTCATCGTCTGGAGACTGACTGGAAGGCGTGTCAGGGAATGGAACGACAGCTGGCAGGTCTGCGGCAGCAGTTGGCCGGCGTATTGGGACGACTTGATGCATTAGACCGTGATTTGCGACCAGCTGAACGGATGGGCGCTGCTCGTCAGGAAAAAGACGAATGGCAGGATACTCGCCGTTGGATTCGTGACGCTGCCTCCAAGGTTCAGCGTTGTCTCAAGGCTCACGATATCGGAGTCACCAGTGCGGCCGGGCGGCGGAACATGATTCAGGAAAGATATGAGCAATCGTCGAGTGATGTTGGCGGATTAACTGATCTGACATCCTGTCTTCACGAGGTAGAATCGTATCGCAAGGAATTGGCGAATCTATTTAACAATATGGGTAGCACGCTACAGGGAGCGAATACGAACGGGATTCAACGAGCGCAACGTGTTCTGTCCAAAATTTCAGCTCAGGCCAGCAAGAAACGGGTACAGGATCGCGGGCGTTCGTGAGCAGTGCTACTGTTCGCGAAAATCAGGTGCCTTCACGGTGGCTGTGACTGTCTGGGAATTCGTCACAGCGAACCAACTGGACGAATCCCGTTGCCCTTGAGCTTATGGTCGCCCAATTCTTTCCGCATGAGCGATCCAAGTACTGACAGCCGGGCAACGACGTCTGGATATCGATCGGCGACGTCGATCGATTCTCCGATGTCTGACTCCAAATCAAATAATTCTTTACCGATCTTTGCCTGTGAATACTCTGTTGGAATTCCTCCGGTTCCCCCTGGACGGCCAGCCATCGTACGGTATCCATGCGGGAAATGCAGTTTCCATTTTCCACTGCGAATCGCCTGGAGCTGATTACCGTAATAGAAATAGTAAGCTTCCTGAGGTGACGTAGCGTTTTCTGCACCAGAGATCAATGGCCAGATGTTCTTTCCATCAATCGTATGCCTCGGCAGATCGGCACCAATTAAGTCGGCGATTGTGGGTAGAATGTCAATCGTCATCGCGGGTTCGCTGCAGCGGCTGCCAGCTGGAATTTTCCCAGGCCACCACATGACACAGCTTTCACGGCATCCACCTTCAAACATCGTTCCTTTGCCCTCACGGAGTGGGCCTGCACTCCCGCAGTGGTCGCCGTAACTCAGCCATGGACCGTTATCCGACGTAAAGATGACCAGTGTATTGTCATCCAGATGGTGCTCGCGCAGGGTTTGCATAATCTGGCCAACGGACCAGTCGACTTCCATCATCACGTCACCAAACAACCCCCGTTTGCTCTTGTCACGAAATTTGTCTGAAACGTAGAGCGGCACATGAACCATGCTGTGTGGAAGATAGACAAGAAACGGTTCGTCTTTGTGGCGTTCGATAAATCGGACAGCTCGCTCGGTATACTGAGTTGTCAATTGTTCCTGATCTTTGGGTGACACTTCTGCATTGACGATGTCATTGCCATCGATGAGCGGCAGGTGAGGCCAGCGTTTGAGTCGTTCCGCCAGAGGTCTGTGCTGAACTTTGGGATGGAGCGGCCACATGTCGTTGCTGTAGGGCAGGCCAAAGTAGTCATCGAAACCATGCTGCATCGGAAGAAATTTCTTGTGATGCCCCAGATGCCATTTTCCGTAGCAGGCCGTGGCGTAGTTCTTTTGTTTGCAGATTTCTGCAATCGTTACTTCGCTTGCGTTAATACCAATGGTTGCTTTGGGGCCCAGTGCTCCACGAATGCCGATTCGAACGTTGTAGCAGCCGGTCATTAGTCCGGCGCGTGAAGCTGAACACACAGCCTGGGAGACGTAGAAGTCACTGAAGATTCGCCCCTCATCTGCCATCTGATTCAGATGTGGTGTCTCGTAACCTTCCGCTCCGAACGGTCCAATGTCGGCATAGCCCATATCGTCCATAAAGATAATGACAAAGTTGGGTAGTCGGTCAGCGGCTACGCTGCATTCGGTTATTGCGATTGCAATGAGGAACAGAGAGACTTCGCGGAGAACGGGCCGATAGATAAGGGCAGGCATATTAGTGAACTCCGATGTGGTTTTATTTCAGTCCTTTATGATCGTTGAAAGCGTAACTATTGAGAGAACAGACTGACACTGATTTGGGTACAGTAGTTCCAAATGTCGGGAGCAGTTGTTTTTCGGTTGCCATCAGGACAGCCAGTGTTTACAAGACTGAGATCGCGGGAGTGGCGGAATTGGCAGACGCGCTGGATTTAGGATCCTGTGCCCGTAAGGGCGTGGGGGTTCGACTCCCCCCTTCCGCAATTGATGTGCTCAAAAGCCCTGCAGTGAAAGCTGCAGGGCTTTTGTTGTTTACTGGTCAGGCTAAGCATGGTGTTTGCCTCGACCCGGGGTTCGCCTGACGTGCGATGAACCAGCAGTTTGCAGGGTGATCAGCCGAGAATACCGTCTTTTAAAGTTCTTCGGCTTCAGCTGCAATGGACCGCAGGACGTCGGCTGCTGCAAGCTCTGGTCCGGATGGGGGCACGACTCCTCTTATACCGGCAGAGAAGATCGGGTATTTAATCCCAAACATGTCGCAGACAGGAGTGTGAAGAATGGACTTGTTCATGAGGTTGCGTTCGGGGGTACTTCACGAAAATCAGTATTTCAATCACTTGGTACCGGTTCGGGAGGGAGCGATATCGACAATCCGTTGTCGTAGAGTAACTTGTTGCCCGGAATCGACCAGTACATCCATTACGGTTCCTGATACAGGGCATACAATTGTCTGTTCCATCTTCATTGCTTCGATGACCAGAGCAGATTGGCCTTTCTCTACTGTGTCGCCTGCCGAAACGTCGATTCTGAGAATCGAACCTGGCATCGGAGCCAGAATTGTCCCATTGGATTGAGATTCACCTGCATCTGCTGGTGTCAGCAAAGAATTGGTAAACTCTTGGTCCGTACCACGTAATTGAAGCCAGATCTGATTGTCGGGTCCGACTGCAAATGCTGCTTCTTCACGCAGGCCTTCGCGTTCAAAGATGAAATGGTTTGCGTGCAGCGCAATCACCTGCAATTGTTGAGTCGTGGTCGCCTCGATGATTTGCAATACGTTTTCATTTGCCTCAACAGATACAACATTGTGAGTGTCCTGTGGATCGAAGCAGAACGTTGCCGGTCGCGCAGTCCAGCCGAGCAGGTAAGGTGTATTAGACTGCTGGCCGACTGTATACAGGATTGCGGCAGCAAGCCATTCCAGCGAAGTGGCCTGGGAGGTGGCAGCAGGATCTAAGATCCCTTCGATGAACGATGTTGTAGCTGCTCCTGACACAAACACCGGGTGTTGGAGTATGTTGAGAAGGAATGAACGGTTGGTTTCGACTCCCAGTGTGCAGGTCTGTTCCAGCGCCCGCTGCAATCGCCGTTGAGCAATCCTTCTTGTCGCGCCGTGTGTGATAACCTTTGCGATCATTGCATCGTAAAATGGTGTGACATTCTGTCCCGACTTCAATCCATGATCGACTCGGATTCCTGCCCCCGTCGGCGGTGACCAGTGCTGTATCGTACCGGTGTCGGGGCGAAAGTCGTTGGAAGGTGATTCGGCATAGATCCGGACCTCAATTGCGTGTCCATTCAGAGTGACATCGGTTTGTGAAACGGGCAGAGGATTTCCTTCAGCAACCAGCAATTGCCATTCAACCAGATCCAAGCCCGTGATTAGTTCCGTGACCGGATGTTCGACTTGTAGGCGTGTGTTCATTTCGATGAAGTAGAATTCATCATCTTCGTCAAGCAGGAATTCAACTGTACCGGCATTGGTGTAATTCGCGGCTTGAGCAACAGCGACTGCAGCTTGGCCCATCTTTTCACGCAGTTCAGGAGAAACGATTGGGCTGGGAGCTTCTTCGATAATTTTTTGATGACGGCGTTGGATGGAGCAGTCGCGTTCTCCCAGATGAACTGTGTTGCCGTGCTGATCACCAAAGATTTGAAATTCAATGTGTCGGGGATTGATGATTGCTTTCTCAAGCAGCAACTCATCGACCCCAAATGCTTTGAAGGACTCAGAACGCGCACTGGCTAAAGCCGACAGGAGATCATCGGCTCTGGTAACCAGCCTCATCCCTCGACCACCGCCACCAGCAGTGGCCTTGATCATGACCGGATAGCCGATCTGCTCCATGGCGGTGACGAATGCTGTGTCTGATTGGTCCCTGCCGAAGTAACCGGGAATCAGCGGAACATTGGACCCGGCGAGGGCTGCCTTTGCCGCCGCCTTGTTACCCATGACTCGCATAGAATCAGGGGTTGGGCCGATCCATAAGATACCCGCATCGATAACCTGTTGAGCGAAATCAGCATTTTCCGAGAGGAACCCATACCCGGGGTGAAGAGTGTCGGCACCGCTTCGGTGAACGGCTTTCAGGATACGTTCTGCATTCAAATACGACTCCGAAGCATCGGCAGGTCCGAGGTAAACAGCCTGGTCCGCTTGTTGCACATGCGGAGCATCAGCATCAACATCTGAGAAAACGGCAACGGTGGCGTAGCCCAGGTGTTGAGCGGTGCGGATAATCCGGACTGCTATTTCGCCACGATTTGCGATGAGAATGGTGTTCATCTGAATTGTCATTCAACAGATCGGGATGTGCGAGATGCTTAAAATTACGTTGGGTTCGTTACATTCTTGCCACGCCAAAGGTATTGGGGTGTAGTGTTCGGCGTTGTCTCTCATCTGATGTGGCAAGGAGAAACGCGAGTACTTTGCGAGTGTCTCGTGGATCGATAATTCCATCGTCCAGCAGCCACCCAGATGCGAAAAAAGCATTGGACTGATTGTCGAATAAATCGACGATCTGTTTGCCCTGAGCATCCAGCATGCCGGGATCAATTTCACGCCCTCGTCGAGCGGCACTTTGTTCGGCCACGATTCTCATGGTCATGGCGGCCTGTTCTCCTCCCATCACGCCCGTACTCGCATTGGGCCAGCTGAACAGGAAGTCCGGATCGTACGCTCGGCCGCACATCCCATAGTTGCCTGCTCCATAGCTGGCCCCGATCATGAATGTAAACCGTGGGACTGTTGCGTTTGTGACGGCCTGAATCATCTTGGAACCATGTTTAATCATACCCGCTTGTTCGTAACTGGTTCCTACCATGTAACCTGTGGTGTTCTGCATAAAGACTAATGGAGTATTGGACTGGCAACACAGTTGGATGAAGTGAGTGGCTTTAGTGGCTCCTTCAGGATTCATCGGCCCATTGTTTCCAATGAAGGCACAGTCATGACCATGGACAGTTGCTTGCGCGCATACTGTTTGGCTTCCATAACCGCTTTTAAATTCGAGCAGATCCGAATCATCAATTAACCGTGTGAGAACTTCTCTCACATCGTATGGTTGACGGTAATCAAGAGGAACGAGTCCGGCAATTTCATCGGGATCGTAGCGAGGCTCCCGAAACACTGGAGTGTGAGTGGGTGGAGCAATGTTTCTGTGCCAATTCATTTTGGCGACGACCTCGCGGGCGATGCGGATTGCGTCGGTATCGTTTTCAGCCAGATGTTCGACGAGTCCGGAGATCGTTGCATGCATTTCGGCTCCACCCAGATCTGCTGCGTTTGCATCTTCGCCGGTGGCAGCCTTGACAAGCGGTGGACCGGCCAGAAATGCCTGACCTGTTCCTCGAACCCCAATCACGACATCGCTCATGCCGGGGAAATAGGCTCCACCTGCTGTCGATGACCCGTGTAGTACTGTGATGACCGGGCAACCAGCAGCACTCAGTTGAGCCAGCTTTTGAAACAGCTTGCCACCAACCATGAAAAGCTGAACACGATATTCCAGCAGATTGGCTCCCGCGCTTTCGACGAGGTGAATAAATGGCAACTTATTTTGGAGAGCGATGTCCTGACAACGATTGACTTTTGTTCCGCCAATTTCACTGATGGCTCCCGCATTGATACCGCTGTCAGTGGCAATCACCATGGACCTTACGCCACTGACGAATCCGATACCGGCGATCATGCTGGCACCGGGAAGGGAGGTTTTGGGATCATCTGTATCACGCAGGAAACCGGCCATATTGCCGATTTCCAGGAAGGGCGCACCGGGATCGAGTAACCGCGCAACGCGTTCTCGTGGAAGGATCTGGCCTCGTTTGTCAAAACGTCCTTTGGACTTCTCGGAAGCGGCAGCGGCTCGCTGTTCCAGTTGTCGGGTTTGCTCAATAAGGGCGAGCATCGCCTGACGGTTCTCAACGAATTCAGTGGACGTTGGAATGAGCTGAGAACGAAAGACCGTCATCGGTAATGCCTTATGACCGTTCGTTTTGATTGGCCGGTGTGGATTGAGAGAATACGGGTCTGATTTGATGATCAGTAGAGAGCATTGCCATGCAGCAATCTACGGATTCGTTGTGGAGGATGAGTTAGGTGCGATCGGCCCGAGCACCGATCTTACCATCGTAGAATTTTTTGATTTCAATCAGGTCCTTTTCATAGTCGCCTGTGGGGTAAAACGGCTCACTAATAAATACTGTCTTTTCGGGGGCGTGGACTGCTGCTAATACAAGCGGGACTTCGGCAGCCATGGCGATTCGATAGAATCCGGTTTTCCATTCTTTAACTTTGCTGCGCGTTCCTTCCGGTGTGATGATAAGCTCCAGGCGGTCCCGCAGTTTGTACTGGGCTTGCATTTGCTCGACGACGTTGGTTGCTTTGGACCGATTGACAGAGATTCCACCGAGCCAAAACATCAATCCAGCGAAAGGCCATGGGAACAGAGTATGTTTGCCAATCCACCGTGCCTGAATTCCAACGGTGAAGCAAATAGAAAGCATCAGTGGGAAATCCCAATTGCTGGTATGTGGCGCAGCAACATAGACAGAGTGATTCAGGTCGGGGCGTGTGCCGTTCACTTTCCATCCGGACAGCTTGTGACATAGTTGAAAGCAGCAACGAATCACGGGCGTGATAATAGTTGTGTTAAAGACCGTTCGGGATTTCATTACGTGAGTTTCGTAGCGGGGAACTGTTTGGTTTGCCGTAAACGTAGCCGGGGAGAGTATGGTAGACGTCGATGGAGCCTCCCGCCGTAGCGATTGGTTTGAATTGGCGAAGATAACCGAACTCTCAGGCGATTGCATGGCCTGGCTGCTGAATTGGTACCGGTGGAGCCGGCAACTGATTCCCCGAAAGAGGAATGTGTAATTCGAGTTAATCAGGATGATGAGTAACACGGCAGCTAATTTAGTAGTTCAACGGCCGCGAGCACTGGATGCACCTCGTGATCGATTGAATTGTCGTGAACTCAGTAGACATGGATGCATTTCACCCCATGTAGAAAGTGAGCATGCGGTAGAGTAGTGAGGGTTTGTCTTCCCCGACCACGTGAACGGCAACAGATGTTTTGACGAGTGTTCCCGCGTCCTTCTTGATTGCGTTCAGCAGGCGAACTTTTGCATGTACTTTTGATCCGGTGGGGACTGGTGCAATGAATCGGAGGGTGTCGGCTCCGTAGTTGATCACGTTGCGAAATCCAGTGATTGGCAGTTGTCCCAATACCAGCTTTGGCAAGAGGCTGAGTGTTAGAAACCCATGGGCAATTGTGCCTCCAAACGGCCCTGCTTTGGCGCGCTCGGGATCGACATGGATCCATTGATGGTCACCGGTGATATTGGCAAAGATGTCAATCATCTCCTGGGTGATTTCCACCGACTCACCAAATTCACCAAATTCATCCGTGGCTGCCGCAGCTTCGTTCAGGGCATCGATATTATCGTATCGCAGTTCTGTCATCACATGGTTACTCGAATGATTTGATTCAGTAGTTGTTGTCGATGGGAGTGTTACGGAGGGTCACTCCGGTGGAAATGGACTGCACCAATGTACCAGCCCGTCTGGCAGTTTGTCTGGTGTGAACACCCCGTGCCTGGAAACCACTGTTTTTTATTGATTGATAGTGTAAACCGGAGTCCTGTTCAGTTTCTGTGAATGAGGAGACTCCGGAAAATTAGTTAGAGACGTTATCGTTATACGACCCTTACTTCGGTCGCGATTCCTCGATACACTCCCGGAGGGGAGTGCAGAACTCGGAGCTGCTGGACGCGGTTGGGGTTCTGCGGCGTGTTGCGAGCGACTGCACTCACCTCAAACCCGGGAGAGATTTGTTTTGATTCGGCGAAGCCTGATCATTTGTTTGACAACTGCAGCATTGCTGACGAATTGTGTTGCGGCTGAAATCGGTGATGCGGTGCGTTCAGCAATCGCACAGGTGAGTCCGTCTGTCGTCCGGATTCAGATTGTTGGCGCTTCTGATCGAACCGGAAAAATTGCATCTCAAGTGACGACGGGTATTGTTGTTTCTGATGACGGAGAAGTGGTTTCCAGCAGCTTTGGGTTTGGCGGTGATATTGCTGCTGTGTTTGTCACGACTGAACGCGGAGGACGCTATGCGGCTGAGGTTGTTGCGACCGACCATGTCCGCAAAGTAGTGTTGTTGAAGACCAGTGCTGAAAAAATTCCGCTTCCTCGATGGGCTGAGAATGTCCCTGCAGTTGGCGCTTGGGCGATTGCTGCGGGCAGGTTCTATGCTGCGTCGACGCCATCCGCAGCACTGGGTGTAGTGAGTGCCGTTGATCGAGTTCATGGACTTGCGATTCAAACAGATGCCAAGGTAAGCCCTGTAAACTATGGCGGTCCTTTGATTGGGATGGATGGAAGTGTCTACGGAATTCTGGTTCCGTTAGCTCCAGGGAACGAGGCTACTGGAATCACAGCTGGTGTTGAATGGTACGATTCGGGAATTGGCTTTGCGGTGCCGGCGGATGACCTTCTGGAGAGCGTGGTTAAGCTTCGAGCAGGCCAGGATCGCAAGCATGGGTTTTTAGGGATTGGGTTGACAACTGAAAACCCTCTGTCACCGGATGTGGAGGTGAAGGTTGTGCATCCGGGTTCGCCAGCGGAACACGGGGGGATTCAGGTTGGTGACAAGGTGGCGTCGGTGAATGGTTACCCTATTGAACGAATGGGTAATTTTCAGGGTGTTGTCAAGAGTTCCTGGGCTGGTGATGTGCTGAAAATGGTACTTCGAAATGGGAATCACGAACGGCAGGTTGAGGCGACGCTGACTGATGAACTTGTTGTTCCTGAACGTGGCTGGCTGGGAATTGTGTCGGTTGTGGATTCGTCGGTCGATGAAGCCGCAGATCAGGGTGTGTTAGTCGGAATTCTCGATGGTTCACCTGCCGCGGAAGCCAGGCTTTCGAATCCGTGCTGGATTTCAAAAGTGGACGGTGTGGCTGTCAAAACCGTTCGACAGTTAAGAGGTGCGTTGCGCGATTTGTCGGTGGGCGATGTGCGGGGGGTTACCTTTTCATTGCCGGATCGATTGAACCAACAACAAACGGCATCAGTCGTAGCGGGTGGTCGATCTTCCAATGATGAAGATGACTTGATTTCGCAGGTGGTGGCTATTCGAGAATCATTTTCTGCTGAAGTGAAGACTCCGAAATGGAGGCAGTCTGTCGTTGATCTTCAGGAAGACCGATATGCATGGGTGTTTGGGCCTGCAAAGAAATCGACAGACGCTGAGTTGGGTGTTGTTATTGTGTTCAATGATGGTGTACCAGTGACAGACACATTAGTGCAAAGCTGGAGAGATGTCTGTCGGCAGCATCATCTGGTGCTTGTGGTGATGTATCACCAGTACGCGATTCCCTTGGATTCAGCGAACATGTTGGGGCTGGTTATGGCCGAGGTAAAGAAACTGGGCGTGATCGATGCAGACCGAGTGACGTTGGTCACGGAGGAGTCTCATGCCGGGTTGGTGACTCGGTTGTTGATCAATCCTCGAATTCGTGCATTGGATCAGGCTGTATTCGTCGGTTGCCGACCGCTGGTGGCAGGACTTTCACTTGTCGGTATTCAGTCGAAGAATCCATCGTTGCTATTGTTTCCTTCGACTGGTGGATCTCAGGCTCAGGCATTACTGAAATCGACCGTCAATACGCTGCGAGGTGCTGGGGCTGCGGTGTCCTTACGTCCAACAACGGCCGATGTCTACGGAACGGAGCAGGCCAGTGAGATCGCTCGCTGGATGTTGCTGCAGACAATTCGCTAGAGACCGACCGGCCTCCGGGAGGGTTGATTTTTCAGGAAGATCAATGACGGAATATATACATGCGGTGATTCTCGGAATTGTACAGGGGATCGCAGAATTCCTTCCCGTGAGTTCGTCCGGGCACCTTGTGATTGCCGGAGAACTTTTGAATCAGTTCGGAGGAACAAGCGTTCTAACAGAGTCAGTGACGATGTCGATTTCTCTGCATTTCGGTACACTGCTTTCGATTCTGGTGGTCTACCGCAAAGAGTTGGTTTCAGTTCTGAAGGATGTAAGACTACTCGGGATGATCGTACTGGCGACAATTCCTGTGGGAGTTACCGGTCTGCTGTTCAAAGATCATATCGAGGCCGTCTTCAACACACCATTGCTTGCGGGGCAGGCACTCATCGTGACGGCTGTATTTCTTTGGGTTGGACGTCAGCTTCAACATCGGCGACAGGGACGGTCGGAAATTGGTCCGGTGACCGCTGCAATGATTGGGGTCTTCCAGGCGGTGGCCATTATTCCAGGAATTTCCCGGTCGGGCAGTACAATCGCTGCGGGACTTGCGTGTGGACTCACACGAGAACAGGCAGCGCGGTTTTCATTTCTTATTGCTATTCCTGCTGTTGGCGGTGCGGCTGTTCTAAAAGCCAGGGACTTTTTCAGCGGTGAGGTGGCTGTTGATTCAAACCTGCTGCCAGTTGCACTGGGAACCTTGATCGCATTTGTGGTAGGAGTTGCGGCTTTGTCATGGCTACTGCGTATTGTGACTGCCGATCAGCTGCACTGGTTTGCGGGATACTGCCTGGTAGCCGGTATGGCCACTGTTATTTGGCAGTTCTCCGTCGCAGAGAGCGGAACCAAGTCAACGAACGCGGCTGTTGACTGCGTGCCTGCAAAAGTGATAGGGCCGGCCGGTCAGTGATTGTCTGTGACTGCAGCCACAAACCGAATTATTCAGGATGGGGATGAGTCGGTTTGTGTGATTTGTTCCGCCAATGAAGGCGCACTGTCAGTGTGGTCGATGGCAACAGGTGCGCGGGCGTGGTCAGACGACCGTTGATTGTTTGAGACGGTTGTGGGCTGCGGTCGCTGCTGAACGATTCGACGGCCTGATACGAAGATACATACTGCGCAAACGCCCAGCATCGGAATCCAGTGAGGCCAGGGGAAGTTCTGCCGCCATCGAATTTCGGCTGTTTTTATTGCGGGTACTTCGAATATGCCATTGGATTGCTCCCCAGCGTCCTGATTGTCGTTCCTGAATAATTGAACGGTTTGTTGCCGGGTTTTGCTGTAGTTGTCTGCATCGGATGTCTGTGACGCAGGGAAGTTGTTGGAAATGAATTCGGCCAGTCGGGCCGAGGTGGTTGTGACCAGAGAGTCTGCGACTGACCATGAGTGGTCATCCGATGAATGGATACAGACAAACTGGTTCTGGATGATCGCGTCGACTGACGGGATAACAAACTCGAATCGGCCCGGCAGGTAGCCGAGAGTCGGTTGACTGGCAATCCAGTCAATCGTGAGTCTCTGGACATCCGCTTCCCGTTGAATGGAAAGGACATTGGGATCATTCGTTTGGGGCAGTGTGCGATTGTCCAGGCGGCAATCGGTAATTGAAAGATGTGAAGGAACAACACATTGCGCGGTGTCTGCAGTTCCAAAGTCGATCAGGATGTCTGTGCGGCCTGATAGCATATTTCTGGTTCGGTAGAGGTGACTGATCGCAATACTTTTCGTCGTCTGGCGGACGCGGGTTGGCAGTGACCGTACTTCTTGCATTTCTGCAATCGAGATCGAGTTGTCTTCGGCATCGTATTGTATTTCAGTTTGCCCTCGGTCAATCAGACCGGGCGGTAGTTCAGGGGGGCGAATACTTTCCAGAGTACTCAACATCCATGGGATGCCGGTGTCCGTGGCTGTTGAGGTCTCCTGCAATTGTCCGTAGATTTGCACGCCTTCAACCGCGATAGTCGGTTCCAGTACAGGCAGAGGAATACGTTGAGCAACTCCGTCGCTTAGCACGTTGATGTCCCGAAGCACCAGAATACCAGACTCCCTGGGAGCCAGGCGATCAAGCGACAGTTCACCCCGGTCAACGGGTAATGGACGGGTGGATTCTCCGGTTTTCCAATCGATTGATGAAGGCAGGAGGTTGTTCGGCATTCGAATTCGTCCATTCCAGCTTTGATCCCCGGCCTGAATATGAACGACTGCATCAGCTCGTAAGTTTTGTGTGTGCCCGTGCGTAACTACCATCAGTCGGGCACTCGTCTGATTCTGTGTTCGAACGCTGAGTGTTAGCGGTATGTCTGGATTGATGAACGTGAGACTAACGGGGTTGGAGAAGGTAAATCCAGGTTCCGCGATAGGATTGGAAAGATCGAGCCCCCCAGTTTGCTCAAGCTGTACGGTCGCGTTGTTAGATGAAGATAGCAGCAGAGATGGGTCCTGAACGACGGTTGATTCCAGTTCAACCGGTTTCAGTTCGCAGCGACCATTCGCCGGTAGCTGCATCGTACCGGAAAAATTTAGTTCATAAGCTCCCCGAGTCCCTTCACGAAAAGATACGAGTAGCAGCCCGTCACGGGCCGACCATGATCGCAGTCGATTGGCACCATTTGCTGTTACCACAACTGTGTCGATAAGCAGTTCCGTCGGAATCCGAATTCGCTGGCGAAATGTTGGAGGGCCAGTGACGTTTAGCTCACAACGGCAAGACCAGTTCAATTCTTCGATTCCGACAACAACTTTCTGTGTGACTCGAGCTTTACGAATTGTATTCTGCAGTTGCAATTGCAGCTGAATGTTTCCGAGTGGTGAGTCCACTTCATAGACATCCTCGGTTGGAGCGATTTGCAAAGCCGCCTGCTCCAGTTTTCCGATGGTGACTCGGCTGAGAAAGTCGCCATTGATAGTGGCGTCGCGGACTTCAAATGGATCGGTGGCCCGAACTGTCAGTAGGGTCCGTGTTGATCTGCAGTTGTCAGGAGGAGTCAATACTGCTGCGGGAATTGTCTTACTGACGTAAGGATGGCTCTTTGAAGCAGTCCATGTGACCTGGAAATTGTCCAGTGGTTGCCGAGTCGCTCGAACGATGAGTCGTCCATTCGCTTCCGTTGATTGCAGTTCAGTTTTATCACCGTTGCGAATATCAGTCGCCTGGAAACCGGGTACACTAGCAAGTGAGACTTCCATTGGTCCGGCTTTGTCGGAGGTTAGTTGATATCGGCAGATAATCCTTGTTCGAGCTTCCGGGGTTTCAGGTCGATATGTCACAGTGAGTTGGCACTCAGATTCGGTGACGAGTGTTCGCGACCGCCGTGTTTCAAATTCAATATCCAGTGGCCCGCGATTGTATTGCGTCGGAAATTTTAAGGTGCCGGGAAATTCTCCAACGGCCAGACTGTTGGGGAGTCCAGCCAATCGGGCTGTTAAAATAGGATCATTGGCTGTTTCCAGCGTCAGTTGACAGCTTGTAGAAAACGGAAGCGGCACTTGTATGCTGAAGCGTTCGGCGATTGGTGTGACCTTGGAACGAAGCGTGTAGCTGATACGGTGCTGTACCCAGTTTTGCGATGACTCGTTAATGTCAGGTGTGTACAGCTTGCTGGCTGGCAGTGTGATTTGCGGGTGTCCGTCTGGTCCTCGTACCGGGGCAATCTTTGATTCGTCCAGTATGCAGCCTTCTTTCAATGTGCCGGATGCAACCGGGATGTTGAATGCCAGCTCATGCTCGGTACGTCGCCTCGCGATGGTTGCTGTGATGGCAATGTCAGTGCCACCTTCCTGTTCTACTCGAACCTGTGCGACAACATCCAGAACACGAACGTCGGATATCATTGGTGACGGGTTGGTGGGCACTAAGTCTTTTCGGACGAAGACAAATGGCGTCGTAGCCTGGGTCTCTTTCTTGATCAGAATCGGAGCTGTGTTAGAGGACGCGGGTGCCTGGCCTGTTAGTAGAATTGCCGCTATCGCCGATGCTACCGCTGAAGCTGTTGATGTGGATTGCTTATTTCCAGTCGGGGTTCTGCGGTTCCATAGGTCTGCGATTGGCAGCAAGAAGATACGGTGAACAAGAACCATGGCAAACCCTGCGTTCCATCCAAGCAGCAGGAAAGAAATTTGTGCATTTCCGTAGTTTGCGATCATCGATCCGATGAACAATATTGCGACAATGGAACGCAGACGCAACGTTAACAGGTACGATCGGGTGACAATCGCGAACCAGAAGGCCAGTAAAGCACTGCTAACCAGCCAGCGCAGTGAACGGATCGGAATTGGGATCTGTCCATTGACTGCCAGAGTGGGGTGCGAAACTGCTCCAGTCTCGTCCGCAAGTTGCCATCGCATACGAAAATCTCTGACAGAGTCATTAGTCGACCCCAGTGGAGAAGATTGTGTAGACGCATATTCGGGCATCGCTGCAAATAACTGTGATGATTTACCGCTCGGAGAATACTTGCCCTTTGGAAGCTGAGAATAATGAGACAGATTGAGGCTGTCGACGGATCGGAAGTGTGGGAGCTTCAGTAGCGAAGATTGACTGAACCATCCGACTGGCGGGACAGAAGTTTTCCAGAGAATGCGAACGTTGGTGATTGGTTGGTTGCTCGGAAGAAAAATGTGCGTCGTGTTATTTGTCACTGCGCAGCTTATCGGTTGGTTATCGACAAAGACCTGAATATCGCGGGCATCTGTCCAATTCACTTCCAGCGATTCAATCAAGTCCGATCTGCTGACAACAAGGTCAGCCATTGATCGACAGGTGCTTCCGTTTGAATCGGAAGAGAATGAATGCCATGTTGTGCCACGTATACCCAAAAATCGGTCCGCAACGTCGGTTTGGGTGAACTGGAGTTGCAGACGACTGGCCACTCGTGGCATGACAATGGGAATGTCAGATTGCAGAATCCAGCTGTCAGAATCGCTGTTGTCCGTTCGTTTCCTGACCAGGGCCGCCTTTGTGAAATCGCTGTTGTCCGAAGGGATCTTACGAGAGGTCACGGTGACTTCCGGCACATCTGGCAGTCGAGGCAATGCGGCGAATGTGGCGGTGGCGATGGGGCGCGTTACGCGGAGATTAACTTCATGCGTTGGTTTGGTCGGCACCACAGGCAACAGTGTCAGTTGCCATTCACGCCAATGGTTATCGGTGATTCTTGCGGTTGGAGTTATCTGTCCCGTTGATGTCGTGAGATCAACCTGCACTTCAATATCTTTGGGGAACAGCATTGTCATTGTTGCGGGCAACTGGTCAATTGCCGATAGCTGCAACTCAATATCTTCCGTGACATGTGTCCGGCTTAACTGGAGTTGATAATTCAAAGTTGCCCGGACAATCGCTGTTTCCTGGGGATTTGGTAGTCCTGTTGCGATGAGGGCGCGGCTTGTTTTGACGAGCTGTAGGCCCTCAGGTTGTGACAGGTCATCGATCAACCATTTGAATTCGTCCCGAATTTCTTCTTTGATATTTGGAATGTTCTCTACGTCGAGCAACCATTCAAACTCGGCCAGAATTCCCTCTTTGATGTTCGCTATGTTCTGTACGTCGAGGACCTTCGGCAATGCCGAGGTGACTGATGACAGAATCCATGTGGTGATAGGTCGATAGCCGCTATTCACCAATACGGGAAGTGAATGTGTCTGAGGCGTGATGGCTTGTGTCGAACGGAATTCGATTCGAAGGAGCGCGGGCTGGCTGGATGTCGCCGCGGAGGGTAGTTCGATCTGAAGCACGTCGGTTTTTCCGTCGGCTGATCGGTGGGAGCTTGAATATACAGGGAGACCTGAACGCATATCATGCACATTTGTCGCCCGCCATGAGCCTGACAGGTTCCAAATGACTTTGTATACCTGATCACTCCTTGGCTGCAACTCAGCATAGACTGTGACCATACCGGGGTTTTCGGGAGGCCGGTGAATCAATAGCCGCTGATGGATCGTTGCCGTTGCAGGTTCCACCATGATCGATGCAGATGCTTCGGTGGAGAAACGGCGTAGTTCTATCACCTGTTCGTCTGCGGAGTTGAGACTGACTTCCTCCTGGTACAGACCATCAAGTGTCAATTTACGGACCGCTAAATCTTGTGCCACCACCAGGCGAATACCAGTGGATCTCAGCGGTATTGAGACGACGGAGTCATCTGCTTCTATCTGCGATGTAACAGAAAACAAGGGCAGGGAGAGCGAACCATCCTGAAGTGATTTACTGGTGCCATGAATACTGAGTGTTCTTCCGGCCTGAAGGCCGGATATCACGAGCTGCCGATCCGGTTGTTCAGTCAGTTTCCATAAGACACGTTTCCCGGTTTGGTCGAGCACGTTTGTGATCTGGCAGTCGTCACTGATTTTGAGAGCGAACGTGGCATTGGCAAGTTCGGGCGGAGTGACAAGTTTCCACTCAGCAAACGTCGAGTGTTGAGTGATGCTGAATGTTGTATCGAGTGAAAGGGCGTCAATCTGCCCAGAACTGCTGGTGTTGTCATCCTGTGCACAAACAAAGCTGATGTTGTGGCTTGAGCGAGGGAACATAATCCAACGCCGTTGTTCGTCTGCAATTTCGGAATGAACAATTGCATTTGTGCTGGTGACATGCATGTTGGCGGCAGTGATTAGTCGTATCTCAGTCACCGCTGCCGGAGGCAGTCGGAGATCGAATTGCAAGCCGTCGGGTGTCAAAATTCCGTCAGCCTCCCAGGAGGCCTGTAGCTCAGGCGATGAGGGAGCTTCCAACAGGGACAGTCGGCCATCGGGCATTGCAGCAGAAAGAACTTCCGTTCCTTCGGAACTGAATGCAAGCTTGCGAAGATTTGTGTGACCTGGAACAATTGGCAGTTGTGGCCGAGACGACTCTAGTTCAAAACGAGCGAGGCCATTGTTGAGGGAGTTGCCCATGAGCGTTGCACTGTATTCCGCACGCGTAATGCCTCGCGAATGTGATTTGTCGCCAGGCAGTATCTGGGCATTTGAGACCGTCAGCTCATGCAGCCTTGCCCGCGAAAACAGCACGTAATCTCCTGATGCAACAGCTTTGTCAATGTGTTCAGTTGCCACTGGAAAAATTGGCAAAACTGATTGTTTGCTGTTTGCTGGTTCACCACTGTTCTGGGCGATTGCAGGAATGACCAGTACTGTCTTTGTCAGACAGAGTGCGATGAACCGAATTGTTGGCGATGACAAAGGCATCTTGCGAGTATCTACAGATGTTTTTGAGAGCTGTGAGCTGGCCTGAATGCCGTTATTGGTTTGGTGGTACGGTAACCGAAATCGGAGCTGGCGAGTTGATTGCGTCGGTAATCGCTGCTTTGGGATCAGTTTGAGAAGGTGTTGTAACAGTGAAAATTGATTTCCGCCGACCACCTAAGCGACGGTGGGTTCCTGAAGGCATCAGGAACTGTCGATAAAGCCACGCAATGACAGCCACAACAAGAGCAGGCAGCAGTGGAAAGAGCGGAGCCAGAGTTTGCTGTGGTAATGTCGCCCATGCCAGTACACAAACGGGAATCAATAGAGTTGTTAACAGTCGAAGATGCCTCTGAAGGGAGATCAACACCGTGTAAAAGAACACGCCCAAAGCGGCTGCGACAACCCATCCCATTGCTTGAGAGTAAAGTACTATTGGCACGCTCTGAAGTTCCGGACCGGTGATGAACCCCAGCGACGCACGTTTGCTGATGTCGGATTTTGCAAATTGGGTCCGAAAGCGACTTCGGACATCATTTGGCAGACCTGTTAATGTTGTTTCAATGGAACGTGAAGTTCGGTTTGAGGATGACATAAATAAGGTGCCAATCCCTGTTTGGTTGAAGACGGAGTGATGCTGATTCTCCAGCGAGATCAATTGCGTGCCATCGCCTGTTCCAACAGTCCAGACCGTTGTCAGCCATTCCGGAGCGCCAATAATACGAGGATAGTCAACGATTTCCTTCGACAGTAAATGATGGTGCGAATTTCTCCGTTTGTGGCTTGTCAGCTGAACCCAAACCAACTTCCTGGATAGATCCTGAGGTATTCTAATAGTTAATACCGTTGTGGAATCTGTCACGACGGAATTAATGAGTGTCCGATCGACCGTCTGTCCATTTACAGCCGCTGTTACGCCAACATCATTTGGTACACTGAATTGCACCGATTCCGGAGAGGTTTCGAAGAAGGCGGTGGTTGACGATTTGACAACAGACGGAGCAACATGAGTTTCTACAAGACAGATGAGCGGCGTCTGCGTTTGGTGGTGGCTGAGAGACTGTGGAATTTGCAGTGCAACTTGAGATGGCGGTTCGTTGGTGTACCAGGCGGCTTTAAAGTCTTCTGAATACTTTCGCCGTAGTGTGTTATTGCCTGCGACGCTGATGATGTCGGTGCCGTGAGTACGAATTTCAAGAGATTCAAGTCCGTCAGTAGGGAGGGCGAGGGGCAGGTCAATGTCTTCGCGCAACGGCTCCAGGGTCCACACATAGTCGATCGAGGCTGTATGCGGACCGCGAATTGGCTCAGGCAATCGCCATACGTATTCATCACCGAGCAGACTTCCCATCAGCGGGTTTGAATAACCGCTCAAATGCAGCATGGGAATCCCCACCACGCCGTCACATACCGTGCATCTCAGTTCTCTCAAGTCACGATGGCGAACGTCAATGTGAATCTCAGTATGTACGTGAATGATTTCACCTTTTACGTCCAATGCAACAGTTGCTGTCGAACTGACTTCCGGAGTCTGACGTGATTGAACGATTCGTACGGCGCTATCAGAATCACGGACCTGCCATCTTGTCGCGCGCTTGAGATCTTCCGGAGCCGACTGGAAGTTTGACGAATCTACCAAATAGCCGCTGTCATCCTTCGCTTTGGTCAGGGAAAGTGAATAAGTATCAGATTCGATCAACGATACGATTGTTGAGTGGGCTTCGCTCGTCTCGATATTCGGTAAGTGGAACGCTCCATTGTTCTCAGCAGTTTCGAGGCTGCGAGATGCCTGGAACTCTACAGAAAACCGTCCGGAACAGTACTTGCCCAAAAGTAAAGTAATTGCGTTTTCGTCTTCACTGGGGACGTGTGAGAGCTGTTGAGG
>Ga0315315_10001134_pt1 | contig 24178 bp, 18 predicted proteins | sample M140m3416metaG_FD_203699 | JGI IMG/M metagenome (GOLD analysis project Ga0315315, IMG submission 203699) | Ammonia-oxidizing marine archaeal communities from Monterey Bay, California, United States - M1 40m 3416 | ecosystem: Environmental > Aquatic > Marine > Intertidal zone | place: USA...
TTCTCCCTGAACATTGGATTTCCTTTTTTAGAACATAGAATAATATCATCTACAAAAGGTCTATGAAGGTCAATCTCTGATGATACATCTTTATCCATCAAACCTTTTTCTCTAGCTACTTTAATTTCTGATTTAAGTTGTTCAATACTTCCAATACATATCTCCTCATCTCCATCCTTAGTTCTCCATATAGGCAAAGGAGTCCCCCAAAACCTAGATCTACTTAAATTCCAATCAACTAAATTTTCTAACCAATTTCCAAAACGGCCCGTACCGGTTGATGGTGGTTGCCAGTTTATATCTTTATTTTTATTAATTAAATCAGCTTTTAATTTTGTTGTATTTATAAACCAAGACTCTAATGGATAGTAAAGTATTGGCTTATCGGTTCTCCAGCAGTGAGGATAACTATGCTCATACTTCTGTACATCAAACGCCTTATTTTCCTTTTTTAGTTTAATTGAAATTTTTTCATCAGTAGTTAAATCATTTGACTTAGAAAATTTCTTAACTTCTAGCCCTGCAAAATCTGATATTTCATCAACAAATTTTCCAGACTTATTAACTATAGGTACTTCTTCATTTTTGTCGTTTAAAACAAAAATACCTGGGAGGTTGTTTTTCCTAGAAACATTAAAATCATCAGAGCCAAATGTTAAACTTATGTGCACAATCCCCGTACCTTCTTCTGTTGTAACAAAATCACCTGAAACAACTGTAAATGCGGGTTTTTCAGCTTTTACATAGGGAAGTAGTTGTTCATAATCTAAACCAATAAAATCCTTTCCTTTAAATGAATCTAATATTTTATATTCTATTTTCTTTTTATCAAAGGATATACTCTCTCCTTTAACTCTATTTTCTTCGTTGAAGAATTTGTTCAAACAAATTTCTGCTAACACTACTTGAATTTTTTCTTCAGTATACTTATTGAATGTTTCAATCAAAACATAATCTATATTTTTACCTACTGCCAAACCATTATTAGCTGGGAGTGTCCAAGGAGTAGTAGTCCATGCTAAGAAGAAACAATCTTGTTTTCCAAATATTTTTTTTGACTTTTCATTTTTCAAGACTTTAAATTGTGCTGTTAAAGAAGTGTCTTTAATAGTTTTATATGCTCCAGGCATATTCAGTTCATGAGAGCTTAAGCCTGTTCCCGCAGCAGGAGAATAAGGTTGAATAGTATAACCTTTATATAATAAATCATTATCATATAATTTTTTTAATGACCACCATACGGATTCAATATAATTATTATCAAAAGTTATATAGGCTTCATTTATATCAAGCCAATATCCAATACTCTCTGTAAGTTCTTCCCATTTAGTTTTGAATTGCATTACCGCTTCCCTGCATTTGTTATTATATTCTTCTACAGATATTTTATCTCCTATATCGTCTTTAGTAATTCCTAATTTTTTTTCTACTTGTAATTCAACAGGAAGACCATGTGTATCCCATCCCCCTTTTCTATATACCCTATACCCTTTAAGGGTCTTATATCTACAAAATATATCCTTTATTGTCCTAGCCATAACATGATGAATTCCAGGCATTCCGTTTGCTGATGGTGGGCCTTCATAGAAGGGATAAATCTTATCTTTAGGTCTTGTCTCTATTGACTTTTCAAAAATTTTATTCTTCTTCCAAAAAGATATAATTTCCTTACTTATATCAAAATAATTGATAGAATCATATTCATTAAATCTTTTAACACTTTTCATATTACTTTTTATAAAAATGTAAAATAATACTTGGCAATAGAGTAAGATTAGTGATCATTGCTACAAATAATATAACTGATGTCAAGACACCTAATATTATAGTACCTCCAAAATTAGAAAAGGCAAATATTATAAACCCAAAAAATAGAATAAAGGATGTAAAAATCATTGATCTACCAGTTTGGTTTATAGTTTCGATTATAGAATCTTCCAAACTGTTATTAAGTAATTCATTCTTAAATTTTGCAAGGAAATGAATAGAATAATCAACTGATATCCCAAACACAATACTAAAAACTAATGCAGAACTAGGTTTTAAAGGAATATTAAAATAACCCATAATTCCTCCAGCAATTATTAAGGGGATAATATTTGGAATCAAAGAAATTATTACCATTTTAATATTTTTAAATAGTAATGACATTATTATACTTATAATTATAAATGCTAATAACATACTTTGAATTAGATTATCAACTAAAAAATTTATCCCTTTAATAAATATTAAAGTAGTGCCTGTCATTTTCACTTCGGCTTTAGAATTTGAAAAAATTCTATCTATTTCTGGCTGAAATACTTTTTTAACAACTGAATCTAATTTATAGGAACCCAAATCAGCAACATTTAAAGATATTCTCATTTTCTGACCTATTGAATCAACAAATGATTTTGATATGTTATCATTAGAAACGTTATCTTGATATCCTTCAGATAAATATCTAAAAATAAAATTTTTATCTCTATTATTTGGGAGGCTATAATACGATGGGTTGTTATTATAGTATGCCTGTCTTGATGCTTTAATAAATGTAACTAATGATATTGGGGATGAAACATATTCTTTATTGTCTAAAAAATTTTCAAAAGCATTTACTTTTTTAAGTAAGTTAAGATTCTGAACTCCCTTTTTCATTTTTGTGTCTACTACAATTTCTAATGGCATAACTCCAGAAAAATTAGACTCAAAAAATTTGAGATCTTTCATTAAATCACTATCTGAGGGAACGTCATCTACTAAAAAGGATACTGATTTAATTTTTGAAAGACCAAATAACGAAGTTAATATTAGTATAGAAAAAATAAAGAAAACTCTTTTTTTATATTTAAAAGAAATATAACGAAAAGCAGAAATTAGATTATTAATAAAACTATAATTTAAATAATTGACTTGACTACTTTTTGGCTTTGGTAGTGCTAAATATATTGAAGGCAATAAAAATATGCTAACTATAAAAGTTGCAAGAACATTTATTCCTGCAACTATTCCAAATTCTGTTAAAATTTTAATATCAGTAGTAGAAAGGACAAAAAAACCAACCGCTGTTGTCAAATTAGTGATTAATGTGATTAGACCAATAGTACTTATTACATTTATAATAGCTTTCCTTTTATCTTTTAACTTTTCTATTGAGAAATGATAGTAGTTTAGCATATATACACAGTTAGGGATGCCAATAACAACTATTATAGGTGGGAGCAGTCCAGTTAATAATGTTATCTTAAAACCAAATAAAGCTAAAGTTCCAAATACCCATGTAACAACTATTCCAATAATAATTAAAGGAATAAAGACTGTATCTAAAGATCTAAAAAATAAAAATAAAATAATTGCAACAACTACAAGCGAGACAATAAGTAATCTAGTAAGTTCTTTTTTTACACTTTCTGCTAGGATATATCTAGAATAAGGAAGGCCAGCATAATGAAGTTTAATATTTGATTGTGACTGAAATTCTTCACTCTTTTCTATTAAATCAACCATTAATTTGTTTCTGCTTTCAGAATTTAAAATGTTTTTATCAATAGTAATTAAAAGAGTTAAAGCCCCCTCATCATTTAAGATTTTTCCATCGTAAAATTTTTCATTATTTATTACCTCAAGCAAACTATCATATGATTGTTGGTCATTAGGAAAAGGATTAAATATATCAACAAAATTGAAATTTTTATTTTGATTATTTTTTTTTAATACTTGTAATTTTGATAATCCTAATACACCCTTAACTCCATATACATTTTGAACATCTTCAATATAATTATTATATAACTTTAGTTTTTCAATTAGAAAAACTGATGAATCTTTTAACCCAATGGCTAAAACATTTCCGTCTTCACCAAAAGTTTTTTTAAAAGAGTTATAATACATCATTTCCTCATCTGTATCAGGTACAGTTTGAGAAAAATCATAATTATATTTAACATCTAAGGCATTATATGCCATAAAAACGGTAAAACCTAGAATGATAATAATGAATATCTTTCTGTTATTTAAAACGAAATTTGAAAATTTTTCTGCCATTAAATTTTCTTTAATAAATTATTTATTGAGATAAATTTATTAATGTGACTAACTAATAAATTAATTGATATTCTTTCTTGTTTCATTGTATCTCTATTTCTTATAGTAACAGAATTATCTTTCAATGAATCATAATCAACGGTAATGCAGAACGGAGTGCCTATTGAATCTTGTCTTCTATACCTTTTGCCTATTGAATCTTTGTAGTCATAATGTGTTTTAAAATTAAGTTTTAATTCATCATAAATTTTTATTGCTTTTTCTGGAAGTCCATCTTTTGCATTTAATGGCATTACAGCAACTTTAACAGGAGAAATCTCAAAAGGAATTTTAAGGACTACTCTTTCAGATCCATCTTCAAGTTTCTCATTTTGCAATGAAGATGAAATAACAGCTAGAAATAACCTATCTAAACCAAGAGATGTTTCTACAACATATGGTATATAACTAGAAGATGATTTTTGATCAAAATAATTAATTTTTCTTCCAGAATACTTCTGATGACTTTTTAAATCAAAATCTGTTCTTGAATGGATACCCTCTAGCTCTTTAAATCCCATAGGAAAATTAAATTCAATATCACAGGCAGCGTTTGCATAATGTGCTAAATTTTCATGGTCATGAAACTTATACATGTTTTCTCCAAGGCCAAGAGAATTATGCCACTTCATTCTTTTATGTTTCCATTCTTCATACCACTTCATTTCCGTACCAGGTTCTATAAAAAACTGCATCTCCATTTGTTCAAATTCTCTCATTCTAAAAATGAATTGTCTAGCAATTATTTCATTTCTAAAAGCTTTACCAATTTGTGCAATTCCAAAAGGAATTTTAACTCTTGTAGAATTAACTACATTTAAAAAATTTAAAAATATTCCCTGAGCTGTTTCAGGACGAAGAAATATCTTTTTTGAAGACTCAGATGTAGAACCAATATCTGTAGAGAACATCAAATTAAACTGCTTAACATCAGTCCAGTTTGAGGTACCTGAAACTGGATCATTAATATTTAAATCACCGATAAGGCCTCTTAGTCCTTTAAGATCATTAGATTTTAAAAACCCATTCATTTTAGAAGATATTTCATTTACCTGTGAAGTGTATTTTTTTACCCTTTCATTAGTGTCTCTGTAGACCTTTTCATCAAAATTCTCGCCAAATCTCTTCTTTGCCTTAACTATCTCTTTATCAATTTTAGAATTTATTTTTGACATAAAATCTTCAATCAAAACATCAGCTCTATACCTTTTTTTTGAATCTTTATTGTCAATTAAGGGATCATTAAATGCATCAATATGACCAGAAGCTTTCCACGTAGTAGGTTCCATAAATACTGCTGAATCAATTCCAACTATATTATCTTGAAGTTGAGTCATTGATTTCCACCAAAATTCTTTAAGGTTGTTTTTTAATTCACTTCCGTAAGGACCATAATCATATACCGCGCTTAAACCGTCATATATTTCACTAGATTGAAATATAAATCCATTTGCTTTTGAGTGAGAAATTACTTTTTTTAAGAAATCATTATTATCCATTCGACAAATATACCTTTACAATTTTTTTAAAACTAACTATCAAATCTTAATGTTAACTTATCTAAACTATTAACAGAGCCTATGAATGTTATTATATCATCTTTCAAGAGTCGAGTGTACCCATGGCTAAGTATTATCTCATCATTCCTTTTAATTGATAACATTAAAATATCTTGAGGAAGCTTAAGATCTCTAAGTAAAGACCCTGAAATTTTATCATTTAATAATCTTAAGTCTCTGATCTCTTTATCTTTCTCCTCCCCTAAAAAAAGAGAAGTTCCTTGAGGTGATCTGACATATTGGTCTATAAGGTTAACTATTGCATCTGAAGGGTGAATTATTTTCACTTTAAAATTCAAAAAAATGTCTGCTTTTAAATGATCATTAATTCTAACTATTACATTTTTATTTCCATATGTTGAGAAAGAAAGATCACATATCTCTTCATTTACATCATCCGAACAAAAACATATTACTGAATCTGATTTAGAATAATCAATAAAGTCAAAGTTATATTTATCTATATCTTTAATTCTTTTGTGACCAATTCCTTCAGGAATTTTTATTGATGGTTTGTTTTCAAAATAAATAATATCAACTATATATTTTCTAGACTTCAATATTAAAGCTATTGATATACTTTGGGGCTCTAGCCCAAATATCAAAACTCTCTTTTTCTCAGATAAAACTATTTCTTCTCTTTTATTCGACTCATTTAAATAACTTAGTGCCCATTTGAAAAGAGTTGGACCCAAAAACTGACTTAAAATGATTGAAGAAACTAAAATCAATGAAATCTGATTTATAATTTCATTTGGCCAATAATTAAATTCTTGCTGAAAAATTTGAATTAAACCTAAAGATACACCTGCTTGAGTTATATGAGGAGTCCATCCCAGTATTTTATAATTAAAATCATCTTTAGCAAGAGTACCTCCAACATATGCTGAAACAAAAAGAGATATTAATCTTAGCAGAAAAAATAATAATGCAAATTCAAAAACATCTAGCACTAATGGGATATCTAAACTGGCACCTACTAATGTGAAAAAAACAACATATATATATTTTCCAGAAACTTGAATAAAATCTAGAAATTCTAACCTTTTATTTGTTCTGTTAATAATATAGATACCTGCAACCATACAAATAAGTAATGGCTCAAATATTATTTCTTTTTCTAATAATGATACTGATGCTTCTCTTATATATGAGGCAAATAAAAAAGACGAAAAACCAATCAGAATTATTAAAAAATATTTAAAATATTTTTTAATACTAATATTTAAAAAATTATTGATAAATATTCCATAAACTATTCCAAAACCAATTGAAAAAATAATTTCGAAAATAATTATTATAATATTATAAAACTGGAAAGAGCCTAAATCTATAGACTTTATAATAGAAAATACTACTGCAAAAAGTAGTATTACACCAAAATCTGATAGGCATAATACACCCATAGAAGTTGAGGTAAATTTTCCTTTTGCTTTTAAGTCATTAATTACAGCTATTGCAGAGGCTGGAGACCTAGCAACAAAAATAGATGCAGAGAGAAGTGAAATATAAAATTTTATAGTTGTACTAATATCATCAAAGTATGGAATATATATTAAGGTCAATCCCACAAGGCAAAAACCAATTAAAAAAGTAATAAAAATACTACTTAATGTGTTCCATTTTATACTGTTAAAACTCCCTTGAATTTCCTTAAAAAAAAGTTCAGATCCAGCTGCAAAGGCTATAAATCCTAGAGAAAGGTCAAATAAAAAATTTAAATTATCAATTGCAAATTTATCTATTATATTTAGAGAACTAGGGCCAACTAAAACACCTACAATAATTAAACCTGTTACGGTAGGAAGACCAATTTTTTTAAAGTAACCACCTAAGTGAAATGAAGAAATACATATTATAAAATATGTGATGAGGAATAATATTGAGTCAGAAGAAAAATTATTAAAAAATTCCAATAGATTACAATCTTAGATACAAAGGTACAAAATAAGAGTATATATTATGATCAAGAAAATATGTGTTTTTTGTGGATCAAGTAAACCAAAGAATAACTCAAAAATTGAAAAAGATGTAAATCAAATGATAAAAATAGTTTTTAGTAAAAAACTAGAATTAATTTATGGAGGAGCAAATATTGGTTTGATGGGACAAATATCAAATAATTTGCTTGATTTAGGAGGCAGAGTAACTGGTGTGATCCCAAAGATTTTATCTAAAAAAGAAATAATAAATAAAAACATAACTAAACTTATTATAGTTGATAACATGCACCAAAGAAAAAAAACCATGTATGATTTAAGTGATGCCTTTATAGTTCTTCCCGGAGGAATAGGGACTTTAGAAGAGTTTGCTGAAGTAGTTACTTGGAAGGTGTTAGGAATTCATAATAAAAAAATTTTTGTAATTAATATAGAAGGTTACTACAACTTTTTGTTGAAACAGTTTAGTGTTATGAAAGACAATAATTTTCTATATAAAGATATACTTCAAGATATTATAATAATTAATAAAATAGAAGATCTAGAAAATCATTTGTGATTTATCCTAAGAAAGAAATTAAAACCCCGGCAGCTACAGCTGAACCTATAACTCCAGATATATTACTAGCCATGGCGTAATGCATCAAATGATTATTTGGGTCATGCTTAAGCGCAATATCATTTGCAACTCTACTAGCCATAGGAACAGCGCTTAATCCAGTTGCCCCAATTAAAGGATTTATTTTTTTATTAGTAAATAAATTAAATAATTTGACTGCAAAAATCCCACCTGTTATCGAAATAACAAATGCTAATAAACCTCCTACAATAATTCCTAAAGTTTGAATATTCAAAAATGAAATAGGCGTCATTGTTGCACCGATTGATAAACCAAGAAATACAGTACTTGTATTCAAAATATTATCAGAAGCAGCTTTAGATAACCTGGCAGTACCTGATCCAATTTCTTTTATCAGGTTACCGAACATTAAAAAACCAATTAGTGGCGTTGATGAAGGAACAATTAAGGACACCACAAGTGTCATTAAAATAGGGAATACAATCTTTATTGAATCTAAATTTTTAATTTCACCTTTATTTATATTTTTTTCGTCTTGTTCTTTCATATTAATTAATATTTCTTTTTTAGTAATAGTAAACTTTACTATAAAAGGAATTATTACTGGTACTAATGCCATATAGGAATACGCAGCTATTGCTATTGGCGCAAGAAGATGAGGTGCTAAAATTATTGATGTATAAATTGCAGTGGGTCCATCAGCTCCTCCTATAATTGCAAGAGATGCGGCCTCTTGATTTGTAAATCCAAGAAGAGATGCAACAATTAAAACAGAGAAAATTCCTATCTGGGCTGCTGCTCCAAAAAATACTAGTCTTAAATTTTTTAACATAGGACCAAAATCTGTTAAAGCTCCTACACCCATAAAAATTAAGGGGGGTAAAAAGCCAGTTTTGATCAGCGAATAATATAAAAAATTAATAATTCCATATTCTTGAGCTATTTTAATTAGGCCAATAGATTCATCTAATCTAACAACACCTAAATTAGATCCAGGGATATTTGAAATTAAGACACCAAAAGCTATTGGTACTAAAAGTAAAGGTTCATATTTTTTTACAATACCCAAATAAAGCAGAAAAAAAGCGATAAATATCATTACTAAATAACTAGGCTGATTTAAAAGCTCATTATAACTTGTCATCTCAATTATTTTTTGAAAAATTTCCATAATACTAATTTATAATAAATAATATATCATCGTCAAACACGTCATCACCTTCATTAAAGTAAATCTTAAGTATTTTTCCAGAATACTCAGATTTAATTGCGTTAATTACTTTCATTGACTCTATATAACAAATAATATCTCCCTTCTTTACAATATCATTTTCTTTAACAGCAGTATCTTTTGAGTCCTTTGTCAAAAAAACTCTTCCTTCAATAGGAGATAAAATCTTTTTACCTGGAGGGTTTTTTATACTTTGAGAGTTATTTTCTTCATCAATATATTCTACTTCATAACGAGAATCTCCTATTGTAATAATTTCTTTTTTAATTTTTGATGGAATAGATTCTTCTGATTTATTATTCTTTTTTTCCAAAATATCATCAGCTAATTTTTTCTTTGCAGCACCAGATTTAAATTCAAGATATTGAGTTTTATGTAAGGAATATTCCAATAATTCTTCGTCATCTTTTCCTAATTCCCATCCCTTTTCTTTCATCTCTTCTCTGTTTTTATCAAGAACATTTTCAACTAACTCTTGCGGTTCTCCATTGTAAAAAGTTTTATTTAAATCCTTTGACAACTTAATAATTTCATCACCTAATTTACCAGGAAGCTGACCTGATTTTCCAAGTAACATGTCCCATGTATTATCATCTATTAGGCTCCACCTATTTTTTCCTTTAATATTATTTAAGACATTTACTAACGCCACATTCTTAACATATTGACTATAAGGAGTAACTAAAGGAGGATATCCTAATATTGGCCAAATAAAATTTACTTCATCAAGCAATTTTGCAAAAAGATTATCTAAACTAATTTCCTTTTTATTATTTTTTTGTAACCATCTATTAATACTCTTATGACTTTTCTCTAAATCATTCATTAAACTGCCCATCATACCTCCAGGTAGTCCTGAATCTATCAGTAATGAATTCATCAATCTGTTTTTCGGATTGATATAATAACCTAAAAACTCATCTACAAATTCTTGAGTTAGTTTCTTTACTTCCATATATGATTTTCTATCATAATCTTTAATTAAGAACCCATCATCCTTTAAAATCTCATGAATTGTTAATAAATCAGCATGGGTAGTTCCCCACGAAAGTGGTTCCATTGCTACATCAATTATATCAGCTCCCGCTCTAGCTACTTCTAAAGATGAAGCTACAGAGAATCCTGGACCAGAATGCCCATGATATTGAATAATGACATTTGGTTTATATTTTTTTATACCCTTTACTATTTTACCCAGAGAAGACGGCCTTCCAATTCCAGCCATATCCTTAATAGCAATTTCATCAGTACCCAAATCAATAAGCTTCTTTGCTAGATTAATATAATAATCTACTGTATGTATCTTAGAGTGAGTTATACATAAACATGACTGAGAAATCATTCCAGCTTCTTTTGCATAATCTATTGAAAGTCTTAAATTTCTTATATCATTTAATCCATCAAAAGATCGAGCAATATCAGTTCCTTGTTTTTTCTTGACTGAAAACATCAACTTTCTAACATCCTTTGCTACAGGGAACATGCTTAATGCATTTAAACCTCTTTCTAACATCTGAGTTTGAATTCCTGCCTCATTGAAAGGCATAGTCCATTTTCTAAGAACATCATTTGGGTTCTCTCCAGCCAATAGTTGAATTTGTTCAAAACCTCCCCCATTAGTCTCAACGCGATCCCAACATCCCATTTTAATTATTGGAGAAGCTACTTTAACTAATTGATCAGCATTTGGCATATACTTTCCAGATGATTGCCACATATCTCTATAAACCAGACAAAGCTTTATTTCTTTAGACATTTTAATCTAATTTTTTATATTTCAAGACTTTACCTTTTCCATTAGATATTTGGGAAATTTTTTCATGGATGAGTTTTTCTGGATCAACATCCTGATTTTGTTTTTCTACTGAAATTGATTTAAAATATTTGATTATTATTTTCCCTAAAAAAAAGACAAGAAATAAAACAAAGAAGACAGTGATCATTCCATTGACAAGTAAACTTATAAGTAGAGTTAAATTGGAAGCGCTTTCCATTTGATAAAAATATTTTTGTGGTTTGTGTTAGTTAGCAAAAATATGAACTAAATTATTGAAACTTTTATTAATAATAGACTATTTATAAATAAATGAATATTACAAAAGTTGTATCAAATAAGGATAAAAAAACCTTTTTACAAGTCCCTATCAAAATTTACAGAAACGATAAAAATTGGATTAGGCCACTTGATAAAGATATAAATTCTGTTTTTAGTAAAGCCAAAAACAAAGCCTATAGAAACGGAGATGTTATACGGTGGCTCTTAACAAATAATGATGAAGTAATTGGTCGGATTGCAGCTTTTTATTCAAATAAAAATATCGAAGATAAAGAATTAAAGGTTGGTGGATGTGGTTTTTTTGAATGTATTAATAACCAAGAAGCTGCTAATCTCTTATTTGATACTGCAAAAGATTGGCTAAATGACAATGGTTATAATTCTATGGACGGACCAATAAACTTTGGAGAGAGAGATAAGTGGTGGGGTTGTTTATTTAAAGGCTTTGACATCGACCCAAACTACCAACAGAATTATGGGAAAGATTATTATCCAAAATTATTTGAGAATTACGGTTTTAAAATTTTATTTAAACAGTTTACATTTTTTAAAAAAGTTAAAACCCCACTATCAGAAAAGTTAAAACATAAAGCTGAAAGAGCTATAAAAAATCCTGATTACAATTTTAGGATGTTAGAAAAGAAATATATAGATAAGTACATTTCAGACTTTATGAAAATTTACAATGAAGCTTGGGCAAAATACCCAGGTGTATCTGCATTAAAATTAGTTCAGGCAAAATCCATATTTAATCAGTTAAAACCAATTTTAGATGAAAAGATATTATGGTTTGCTTATGATAAGGAAGAACCAATTGGATTTTTTATTTGTATTCCTGAGATGAATCAAATCTTTAAACACGTAAATGGCAAGCTTGACTTAATCGGAAAAATCAAAACATATTACCATTTAAAAATAAAAAAATCGTGTAGAAAGATTATTGGATTAGTTTTTGGAATTGTTCCAAAACACCAAGGAAAAGGTGTTGATGGAGCGCTTATTATGGCAAGCAGTGACACCATCCAAAAGGAGTTAGCTTATACAGACATGGAACTCAACTGGATACCTGACTTTAATACAGCGATGATCAAAGTAGCTACACAAGTTCAGGCTACCAATGAGATTAAACCTGCAAAAATTCATCATACATATAGATATAATTTTGATAGATCAATACCTGTAGAGAGAATAGTAAAAAAATAAAATTAATTATTTAATGCTTCAGCACCACCAACAATCTCTAAAATTTCTTTAGTAATAGCGGCCTGTCTAGTACGATTGTAGGTCAATTTTAATTCTTTTAAAAGCTCCCCAGCATTATCTGTTGCTTGACTCATTGCAGTCATTCTTGATCCCTGCTCAGAGGCATTTGATTCTAAAACTGCTTTAAGAAATTGTGTTTTTAGAGTTTGTGGAATTAAATTATTGACAATTTTATTTTTATCAGGTTCAAAAATATAATTATTACTCACTTTACTAGTTTCATCTTCCTTAGGTATTACTGGCAAGAAATTATCCACAACACTTTTTTGTACTGCTACATTTTTAAACTCATTATATATTATTGAAACCTTATCATATTTAGAATGAAGAAATGAAGAAATTATATAATCACAAATCTCAGAAGATTTTTCGTAATCAAAACCATTTAAAGATTGCCAGTAGTCTAATACTAAATTGTGTTTAGATTTTTTAAAAAGATCATAAGCTTTTTTGCCAATAGGAAGAACAGAAACATTTTTACTGTTCATATTATCACAAAACAATTTAAACTGTTTAATTAAATTACTATTAAAACTTCCACACAACCCTTTATCAGAACTAACAATAACAACTAAAATATTTTTTATATCTTTTTCTTCAAAAAGATTATTATTGACTGATTCAGATAAATTAGAAAGTATTTGATTCAATTTTTGTGAATAAGGCCTTAGTTGTAACACTTTGTCCTGTGCTTTTTTTAACTTGGCTGCGGCAACCATCTTCATAGCCTTAGTCAGCTGTTGAGTAGACTTAACAGACCCAATTCGATTTTTGACTTCCTTTATGCTTGGCATCTAATATTATTTATAATTTTTAGCAATATCTTTTGCGGTGTCTTCAAGTACTTTTAAACTTTTGTCATTATATACACCACTTGCTAAGTCATCTAAAACTTTTTTACATTTTGTGTTTACATATTGTAAAAACTCTTCTTCTAATTTTGATACTTTACTTAAATCAACGCCATCAAAAAAGCCATTAGATGAACAATAAATTACAGCAACTTGTTCTTCTACTCTAAGAGGTGAATACTGAGGCTGCTTTAAAATTTCCTGATTAATTTGTCCTCTATCAATAATTAATTGAGTTGCTGCATCAAGATCAGAACCAAACTTAGAGAATGCCTCTAGCTCCCTAAAAGCAGCTTGATCTAATTTCAATGTTCCTGCAATCTTTTTCATAGACTTTATTTGAGCAGAACCTCCAACTCTTGAAACAGAAATACCAACATTAATTGCTGGTCTTATACCAGAATTAAATAAGTTGGATTCTAGGAAAATCTGACCATCCGTAATCGAAATTACATTAGTAGGAATATACGCAGACACATCACCTTCCTGTGTTTCAATGATAGGTAACGCAGTCAATGAACCACCCCCCTTTACTTGACCTTTAAGAGAATCTGGTAGATCATTCATCTCTGATGCAAGTTTATCATCATTTATTATTTTAGCTGATCTCTCAAGGAGTCTTGAGTGTAAATAAAATACATCACCCGGATAAGCTTCTCTTCCTGGAGGTCTTCTTAGAAGAAGGGAAACCTCTCTATAAGATACAGCTTGTTTTGATAAATCATCAAATATTACTAAAGCAGGACGACCTGTGTCTCTAAAATACTCACCAATTGCTGCGCCTGCAAATGGAGCAAAAAACTGCATTGGAGCTGGAGCAGATGATGGAGAAGATACAACTGTTGTATATGGTAAAGCTCCGTTTTTTTCTAAAATATTAGTTACTTGAGCAACTGTTGAAGCTTTTTGACCACATGCAACATATATACAGTAAACAGGTTCACCTTTATCATAAAATTCTTTTTGATTTAATATAGTATCAATAGCTACAGCAGTTTTTCCTGTCTGTCTATCACCAATAATTAACTCTCTCTGCCCTTTACCTATTGGAATCATTGAATCAATAGCTTTTATACCAGTTTGAAGCGGTTCATTAACTGGTTGTCTATAAATTACACCTGGGGCTTTTCTTTCTAATGGCATAGAAAATACTTTACCCTTAATCTCACCCTTTCCATCTATTGGATTGCCTAAAGTATCAAGAACTCTACCACAGACTCCTTCCCCTACATTAATAGATGCAATCTCTCCAGATCTCTTTACTGTATCACCCTCCTTTATGTTACTCGAATCTCCCATTAAAACAGCTCCCACATTATCTTCTTCTAAATTTAACACCAACCCTTTAACTCCTCCTCCAAATTCTAAAAGCTCACCTGCTTTGGCATTTGATAATCCGTATATTCTAGCAACACCATCACCTACCTGCAAAATGGTACCTACTTCTTCTAATTCTGATTCTGATTTGAAATTTGATAATTGGTCTCTAATTATTGAAGAAACCTCATCAGGTCTAATATTTGACATTATTTTATTTTTAGTTATTTATTAATTTTTTTCTTAATTCATTTAGTTTATTTGAAACCGTACAATCAATCATTTTGTCTCCAATTTTTAAATTGAAACCTCCAATAATATTTTCATCTACAGTATTTACTAATGATATTTTCTTTTTAGTAATTTTTTCAGCAAAGTCCTTTACTACTACTAGAGTTTTATCATCTAGGCTGTAGGTTGAGGTAATTAGTGATTCTTCTATATTCTTATGAATATTATATAATTCATTAAATTTTTTAAGAATAGACTCAATTAAATTATCTCTTTTTCTGGATATCAAGTTCAATAATAGAATTAACGTATTTTCATTTACTTTTCCTTTAAATATTTTATTAGTAATTTCTAATTTATGATTTATAGGAATAATAGGGCTTAGGTATAGGTTTGAAATTTCTCTAGAATTATCAAAAGATTTACAAATCATATCTATATCTGCTTTCACTATATCAAGAACATTTTTTTCTATAGATAAAGTTAATAGTGATTTGGCATATCTTACTGAAGCTCTAGTGTTTTTCATTTTTAACCTTTAATCTCCTTGATCAAATCTTCAACATATTTCTTTTGGGAAGAATCTTTACTTAAATCCTTCTTAATTACCTTTTCAGCAATATTAATTGAAAGTTCTGCAAGAGTATTTTTAACATCATTCATGGCTTTGTTTTTTTCTGACTCTATAACTTTTTTAGCATCAGAAATAATTTTATCAGCCATCTCTTTAGCACTTCCTTTAGCATCATCTTTTATTGAGTTAGATATTTTTTTGGCTTCAGAAAGAATTTTTTCTCTCTCTTTTCTAGCTTCAGAAAGTAATTCTTCATTCTTTTTTTGAATGTTTACTAATTCCTCCTCTGCTTTTTTTGCAGAACCCAAAGAATCCTCAATAAATTTTTCTCTTTCCTTAAGAGAATCAGTTATAGGTTTCCATGCATACTTTGTTAAAACAAATAGTAACAAAAGAAAAATGATACCCTGCCAAAAAATTAAACCAATCCCTGGTGTTAAAAGTTCCATAATTATATTTTTTAATTAATTCTATTGGAACAATACTAAAAGAGCAACTAATGCACCTACTAATGCAATTACCTCAACAAGTGCAGCAATAATAAGCATTGTTGTGAAAATTTTTGGTTGAGCATCAGGTTGTCTAGCAATTGCAGTCATTGCATTTGCACCGATTAAACCGATACCAATACCCGCTCCAATTGTTGTTAATCCAACTCCTATAGCAGCTAAACCAATGTCTAATAATAGAAAACTAAGCATAATTTTTAAATTTAAAATTTAACATAATAATATTTTAATGATCATCTTCAATAGCTAAACCAATATATACCGAAGAAAACATAGTGAAAACATAAGCTTGAATACCAGCAACCATTAGCTCAACGAGATTAAGCCCTACAACAAAAAGGGAGCTGAATATCCCAACGCCATAACTTTGAAAAATAAATATAAGACCAATAAAGCTTAAGAGAACGATATGGCCAGCAGTAATTGCTGCAAATAACCTTATCATTAGTGATATTGGTTTTGAGAATACTCCAATAAGTTCTATTGGTAAGATGATAACTCTCATTATCAATGGTATTCCTGGAGTCCAAAAAATATGTTTCCAATAATTTTTATTCCCTGAGAAGTTTGTTATTAAAAAAGTAAATATTGCAAGTGTCATTGTAACAGCTATGTTCCCAGTTAAATTTGCAGCAGCAGGAAGTAATCCAAGTACGTTACCAAAAAATATGAAAAAGAATAGAGTCAACATATACGGTAGATACTTTTCATAATTATGACCAATATTAGGTTTTACTATATCATCTCTGACAAATAAAATTAAAGGCTCAAATACGGACTGAATTCCTTTAGGAACTGAATTTTTTACAGAGTATCCCCTTGCTACTGAAATAAAAATCAATACCATAAGTAAGGATGTCATTATTAAAAAAGCAACATTTTTTGTAATAGAAAGATCAACAAAAAACAAACTTTTATCAACAGATTTTAATTTACCATGATCATAAATAAAGCCATTGTATCCCATAGGTAAGGGATTATGATTGTCATCAAATAAATTCGAAGAAGAAAAAGACATAAGCCCTTTCTCTTCAGTATATAGAATTATAGGTAATGGGATTATTAATCCATGAAAAACCTCATACTGATAATCATCAAGAACATGATGCATTATCATCTCTCCCATATTAAAGTCAGAGTCATCTTTTTTTTCCGCAGAAAAAGCAAAATAATTTGTGCTTAACAATGAAATAAAAATAAATACTGAAATAAAACGTTTAGGCGTCATTTTTTATTTAATATGATGCAAATTTAATAATAGAATTGTTATTTCAAATATTATAAATAATAAATACACAGATAAAAAATTTAATATGAAAATCAATAAACTTTCTTCTCCAAAATATTGAAAAAATAATATAAAAATTAAAGAAAGAAAAACTCTAAAAAATGTGGAAATAATGATGTTACTTATAGTGTAAGTCTTATTTATCATCTTAAAAATTATATCAATAAGGATATTGAATGAAACAATATATAATATATATCTATGGATAAAATCTATTTCTAAAAAGAACAGTAAAATGGTAATAGTTAATACTAATGAATAAAATAAAAAATGAAGTCTATAAAACGTCACCTACTTTCTTTTTTATATATCAAGTAGAGTGATATCAAAAAACCAATGATTGGAAAGGTAAGAGTTAAAATTCCAATTTTATTTAATATGTACTTATCAGCTAAATAGCCAGATACTACAAAAAACAAGAACGTAAATAAAAACTGAAAACTTAAATTAAGGTATTTGTAATATTTTGTTTTACTCATTATCTGAATCTGCATCAACTTCCTCTTTTCCCATAGAACATGCACCATTAAAATTGGCTCCAGATTCAATTATAAGATTATTCGTAGAAATATCACCATGAATAGAGGCTGTAGACTTAAGAATAAGTAATTCAGAAACAGTTACTTTTCCAGTTACTTTTCCAGCTATTTCAGCATTATCAGCAATCACATTTCCATCTACAACTGATGTTTCTCCACAAGCAACTTTTGAAGTTGAAGACAGATCACCAATCACTTTACCTTCTAATCTGACATTTCCTGACGTATTTAGATTACCTTTCAGGACACTGCCCTCACCTATAATATTATTTGAACCGTTATTATTTTCCACGACTGTAAATTTTAATTTTTTACAAATTTAATTATAATGAAATAAATTCCGAAGGATTTATAGATTTACCGTTTAACCAAAGTTCAAAATGGAGATGGGGCCCTGTAGATAGTTCGCCAGTGTCGCCAATTATAGATATGACTTCTCCTGTTTTAACAATTTGTCCTGGCTCAACAAATACCTTAGAATTATGTTTATAAACTGATATGAGATTATTAGGATGAATTATACTAACAACATATCCACTATCTTTTGTCCACGATGATAACAATACTGTGCCATCAAAAACTGATTTAATTGCCTCCTCTTTCTTGCATACATAATCAACTCCAAAATGACCGTTTGCTGGATCATAATTTGATGAAACAACACCAGAAGAAACAGGAGGTATCAGAAAAATATTCTGCTCTGAATCAATTGACCTTATAATTTCAGAATAAGAAAAATTGCTTTCATATTCTTCTCTAAAAAAAGAATCAATAGCAGAATAATCATTTGAGGGAGATTGTAATTTTAAATTGCTTTTTTCGGAATTTTTCTCAATAAATTCATTTTCTCCACCAGAAAGTATAATCATAATGTTCTCAATATATTGATCTTTGATCTGTGATTCAGATATCAAAGAATCTATAGAACTAGATAGTTTGACTAATTCTTCATTTGCCTTCTTCTCGACATATCTAGGATCAAACCACTTACTCAGAATTGTTGTTGACATGAAGAAAGAAAAAGAAAAGATCATTAAAAGAAAAATTATAGAATAAATAACTAAACTAATATTGGAGAATTCGTAAAATGACAGGTCCTTAAAATCTCTTTTATTTCTAAAGATTATTTGAATTCTATTTCTGAACCATTTAATAACTTTGTTTCTCAATGTATATTTGGTTATTCTTTAAATTGTTATGTAAAAATAAATATTTAATAGGTACGTTTTACCTAATGTATAAATAAAATCAATGCAACTAAAAGCTTACTACCTCTTCTTTATAATATTGCTCTGCTCATGTAATACTGTTGTAAACACCTTATATGATGATACCACAGCTAGATACAATGCCTATTTTATTGCCAATGAAGTTATAAGCGAGATAGAGAATGAACTTTATGAGTCAGCTGAATATAATTATGATAGTTTAATTAATCTTACATATGAAATTGACACAAATAGAGTATCAGGATTAAAAGATAAAAAAAATAAAATCATTCAAAAACTTTCAATATTAATCCAAAGACATCCAGAATCTAAATATGTGTATCCTAGTTATGCTTTAATTGGTAAAAGTAGACTTCTTGCTTTAGACATGGCACAGGCAATAACAACATTAAAATATGTGAATTCTAAAACTAATAACTCTATAGCTAAACAAATGTCTTTAATTTATCTCATGAGAGCATATACTGAGAAAGATGATTATTCAGCAGCATTAGAAGTTAATAGTTTTTTAAAAAAAGTTTCATTAGAAAAGAGCTTATTAACTGAATATTATCTAAATGCGCATTACCTATATAAAAAGATAAATGATCTAAAGGAAACTCTTAACATACTATTTGAATTAGAAAAAATTGTTAAAAACAGAAGGCTAATTAATAAAGTTTACTTTGCTATTGGCCAGATATACTTAATACAAAATGAATACGATACAGCAGGTTCTTATTTCCAAAAGTGTCTTAAAAATAACCCATCATTTGAAATGGAATTTAATGCAAAAATATTTTATTCTAAGTCTCTATTAAATTCCTCGGAAACTGACATAAAAAAATATTTTGAAAAGCTAATCAAAGACAAAAAAAATGAAGATAAACTTGACAGGGTGTATTATGAATTAGGATTATTTAATTTGAAAAAAGAAAATTACAATAAAGCCATAGATAACTTCAAAGTATCTATCTCAGAAAATAAATCTAGAAGAGAATTGTTATATAATTCTTTTAAACGTGTAGCTGACATATATTATGAAAACTTGATAGATTATAAGTCTTCTAAATTATATTATGATAGTGCTTTAACTAATATCAACAGAGAGAATAAAGATTATAATTCATTAAAAGAAAAGAGTGACGTTCTCAATGAACTAGTTAACAACCTTGAAATAATTGAAAAAAATGATAGCTTAATTTATTTAACATCAATTCCAGAAAGTGATATTTTGAAAATAATTGAAATAAATATTAAAAAAAGAGATAAGAAACAGAAGGAAACTAAAATCAAAAGTAATAATCAAAACTTCTTAATAGATGAACCTAAAATTATTATTACTTCAGAAAACAAAGGAAGTTGGTATTTTAATAATCCAACTATGGTTAGCTCTGGAAGGAGTGAATTTATAAGTAAATGGGGAAACAGGGAATTGACAGACAACTGGAGGTTAAGCTCTAAAATGAGTTTTTCAACTTTGGATGAAAGTGATAGAGAAGAAAAACAGAAGTTAAATAATATTGATAAATCAGATGAGGAAAATGTAATAAGCGCTAAAGAATTAATGTCAAATCTTCCATTTAGTCAAGAAGCTCAAGATATACTAAATAAAGAAACAGAGAAGGCTTATGTAGCAATAGGTAAAATATATGTCCAAAAATTAAATGAGAAATTAAAAGGAATAAATACTTTTAAAACATTTACAGAACGGTTTAGAAATTCTGAATATTATGCTGAAGTTATTTATCAATTATATTTAATTGATGATGAACAAGAAAAATATAAAAACATTATTCTTTCAGACTATAAAGAAACTATTTTCTACAAATTGATTGTTAATCCAGATTACAAAGTTGATGAGTTTAGAGAGTATAACTTGTTAAGAACTTTATATGGGAATCTCTATAATCATTTAGTAAATGAAAAAAATAAAACCGTAATTAAAGAGGTTGATTCTTTACAAAAGATCTACTATGAAAACTCCTTTTTTGAAAATATAAATTTACTTAGATCGATCGCATTAGGTAAAATAGGAGGAAATTTTTCTCTGCAATTTGAGCTAAAAAAATTTTTATCAGGGGCTCAAGAAAGTTCAACAATCGACTATGCTTCATCTCTTCTAAATTCTGCTGAAAAAGTTCATGATGATTTTATATTCAGCGGATTACCTCTCTTTAAAACCAATGAAGATGAAAAGTATTTTTTCATAGTTATTAAAAATGATGATGAAAGAGAAGATGTTACTGTAATACTTGATGATATCATAAAAGAGTTAAATAAAAAAAATAGTATTTTTTCATTTAAACTCGATGATAAAACTTACTTTGATGCTATCTCTGATAATAATATAAATTCATTAAAAAAAATTGAAGAAGAATTCAATTCAGATTTAAATACAAAAGAAATAAAAGTAAATGCTAATTTTGTTGTTGGTGAAAAAAATATGAACTTAATTTTTAAGTCTAAGAATTTTAGTGAGTTTGTTAAGTTTTACAAAAAATGAATAAATTGAAGATAATTATTAAAAGGTTATGGGCTTTATTATTAGCAGGTATAGCTTTTATAATGATATTTATTATTTCTGTTAACTATAACTTTTCTAATCTTTTTGGTGGGATGCCTAGCCTTCAAGATTTAGAAAAACCTGAATCAGAACTTTCTTCAGAATTATATTCAAGTGATAACGCCCTCCTTGGAAAATATTTTAGATATAATAGGTCACCAGTAAAGTTTAACGAACTCTCAGATGAGTTGGTAACAACTTTATTGGTTACTGAAGATATTAGGTTTTATGAACATTCTGGCATTGACCTGAAGGGCCTTGTAAGAGCAACTTATGGCGTAGTTAAAAATATAGCTACACTTGGATCCAGTGGACTTGAAGGAGGTGGTAGTACAATTACTCAGCAGCTTGCTAAAAATTTATTTAAAATTCGAAGAGAGAAAAAAGGCAAACTAAGTAATGTTCCTTTTCTAGGGTTAATTATATCTAAGGTGAAAGAATGGATCGTCGCCGTTAAGCTTGAAGAGTTCTATACAAAAAAAGAAATTCTTACAATGTATCTTAATACTGCAGAGTACGGAAGTAATTCATACGGAATAAAAGTTGCTGCAAAAACTTATTTTGATAAAGAACCATCTGAACTTAATTATAATGAGTCATCTATAATTGTGGGATTATTAAATAAACCCACAAAATATAATCCTTTTTTTAATCCAGAAAACTCAACTGAGAAAAGAGCTGAAATATTTTATAATTTATACAAATACAATATTGTAAATAAAACAGATTACGACTCATTAATACAATCTGATTTAAACTTAAATTATAAAGTTCAAAATCAAAATGTAGGTCAGGCAACATATTTCAGGACGGTAGTAAGAAATTATTTAATTAGCTGGGCAAAAGAAAATGGATATGATTTGTTTTCTGATGGATTAAAAATTTATACCACAATAGATAGCAAAATGCAAGAACACGCAGAGAGGGCTGTAAATGATCAGATGAAGAGACTACAAAATATTTTTAATGAGCATTGGAAAGGAAATAATCCTTGGATTGATGAAAAGGGTTTTGAGATAAAAGACTTTTTAAAAAATACTATTAAAAGGACACGGTACTTTAAAAATATTCTGAAAAATAATGATAATGATACCATCAAAACCTTTAAAATATTAAATAAGAAAAAAAACATGAGAGTCTTCAGTTGGGATGGGGAGATTGATACTGTATTTAGCATCATGGATTCATTAAAATACTATAAAAATTTTCTTCAGGCAGGGTTTGTCTCAATAGAACCAAAGACAGGCTACATTAAAGCTTGGGTTGGTGGGATTAATCATAAATATTTTAAATATGATCATGTAAAACAAGGGAAAAGACAGCCTGGGTCTACAATTAAGCCTATAGTTTATGCTGCTGCAATTGACAACGGATATTCTCCCTGTTATCCTGTAGTCGATGCTCCGGTAGTTTTTGAATTACCAGGACAAGACCCTCCATACTGGAGACCTGATAACCATAATGGTAAATGGACAGGTGAGACCATGACCTTAAGAAAAGCTATGGCAAAATCTGTAAATTCAATAACGGCATTTATGACAAAGAAACTTTCACCAAAGACAGTAGTTGACTACGCTAAAAAACTAGGAGTACAAAGTAAATTAGATCCTGTTCCTGCAGTTTGTTTAGGTGCTGGTGGCGACGTTTCTTTATTTGATTTAGTAGGAGCATACAGTACATTTATTAATAAAGGGATCTGGACAGAGCCTTTTTTTATTTCAAGAATAGAAGATAAGTATGGTAATCTAATACAAAACTTTATTCCCACTAAACAAGAAGCTCTAAGTGAAGAAACAGCATATCTTATGCTCCATATGTTAAAGGGCTCAAAAGAAGAAGAAGGCGGAACCGCTAGAGGATTAAATCCAGAGTTAACTTATAATAATGATGTTGGAGCTAAAACAGGAACAACTCAAAATGCATCTGATGGTTGGTTTATAGGGGTTACTCACAATCTTGTTTCAGGTGCCTGGGTCGGTGGTGATGATAGAAGTATACATTTTAGAGACTGGGTATACGGACAAGGAGCAAGGACAGCAATGCCAATATGGCAACAGTATATGTTAGATATCTATACGGATAATACTCTTAATATAGAGAAAGGAAGATTTGATAAACCCACAAAAAAAATAAATGTAGAGATCGACTGCTCTGTATATAATAACGAAATAAAATCTGATTCATTAGATACTATTTTAGATAAAATTGATGCTTCCGACATCTTCTAATCAAATGATTAATTTAAAAAAAACTGATCTTCCTAACTCCCCAGGGGTTTATAAATTTTTAAATAAAAGCCTAGAAATAATTTATGTAGGAAAATCTAAAAATCTAAAAAAAAGAGTTAAAAGTTATTTTCTCAAACATCAAAATAATAAAATATCTAAAATGGTAAAGGAGA